>Ga0075269_10000033_pt1 | contig 25799 bp, 21 predicted proteins | sample SF_Rice_5C_0N_10_FD_69773 | JGI IMG/M metagenome (GOLD analysis project Ga0075269, IMG submission 69773) | Rice paddy soil microbial communities from Twitchell Island, California, USA - SF_Rice_5C_0N_105 | ecosystem: Environmental > Terrestrial > Soil > Paddy field/soil | place: USA: Twitchell... | reverse complement strand
TTGGATTAAATACCGATTTTCATCCACGCTTTGTCAGGTATTATGCTGAACTTCAAAAAATAATATCTGAAGCTGTGAAGAAATATATTGAGGATGTAAAAGAGACTAAATTCCCATCAGAAGAAGAAAGTTATTAGTAACTTTTTAAATCCCTTCGTCAGAAAGATTAAATCCTTTTATCTGAGTATCGTAACTATGATTAAGATATATTGAATGAGGGAAACAGAATAGAAATACATTGACTTTCTAAGATAACATTTTAAAGTTTGATAATATGAAAAGCTTTTTCATCAGTATAGTTTTTTTGATTACTCTGGCTTATCCAACGTTTTCTCAAGTATCAATCGATAAATATTTGAATAATGTATCGATTACAGGGATTGCAGCTTACGGAAATTATATATGGTTTTCTACAAACGGACAGGGGATCTATCGCTATTCAATTAAAGATGACAGATGGTATAATTATTCGACAAGAAGGAATAATTTAAATAATGATCTTTTTTATTGTATTGCAGTAAGCAGAAACTATGTATGGGTAGGCGCAGTTAATGGACTTTATACTTTAGACTTACGAAAAGACGAGTGGCAAAATCGTAAGTTTGCCTTAGGCGGCGAAATGGGGAATTGGATTCGCTCACTCTGCTACGACCCTCAGCAAAATGTTTTATGGATTGGAAGATTTCAAAACTTAACAAAGCTTGAAGTCGGTAAACATAAATATACTGACCGAATGCTTATGCAAAACAATGATGCTAAAACAAATACCATAAAAGTTATTAAGCTTGATGGTGACAGCCTAGTTTGGTTTGGAACCGAGAATGGAGTATTCAAATATCGTAAAAAAATGAGCATGGATGTTAGAAGTGCCTGGCAGTTTATCAACAACAAAGATGGCGGATTTTTAGGTGAAGGTGAATCAGTATCTATTTCGGATATTTTATTCGCACAGCAAACCGTCTGGTTTGGAACTGATGAATTTATTACTTTGAAAGATCCTAAATTTAATCTCGGAGGGGTTTTCCTTTATAATAGAAAGAGGTCATGGGATGAAGTTACTACTAGAGACGGACTTGCGGGTAATGGGGTTTATTGCCTAGCAAGGACGGGAAACAAAATTTGGGTAGGCTCTTACTCTTTCGATAAAAGAGAGAAGAAAGACTATGGAAGGGGCCTTGCGTTAATTGACAGAGAAACAATGAAGGTAACAAACGTAGATTTAAACGAGCTGCAGCTTAACTCTTCTAAGATTACATGCCTTTATTTTGACGGCACAAATATGTGGATCGGAACGGATGAGGGCTTAACCAAAGTTGTTATCGAAAACCCATTAGCAAAATGGGCTCTTAAAAAACCGGAGCACGTCCAGCAGGAATAGCTCCTGGAAAAAATATAAGATTATAATTTGGGGCTGAATTTGTACTCTACAACATTTATAATATTTATAAATAATATACGTTGATTATATTCAAAAAAATTAGATAAACATAAATCTTAGATTAGGCAGCAAGTTGTTAAGAGTTGTGATAATTGGTTCTGGAAATAAGTAAAAAGGGGCAGCAGATATCCTTATTTATTACCAGTTTTATGCCAAGCTGCTTAGTTTATCAGATAAACTACTAGGTAAATTAAATTCAATAAACTTCTAACTTAAAGATTTCTTGAAAATCAATTTTCATGTCCCTATAGTGACAAACTAATTAAAGAATTAAATAGATAGAAAACCCCAAATGCCCTATAGTGGCCGAAATAAATAATATTTCTACATGAATGTAGATAAATTCGAAAAATATGATAGAAAATTAGGCTTGTAAATTCAAATTTTTCCGCTAAGAATTTTATAATTATCTTTACAGTTGAATTTAAGAAATTAGGAAAGTAATGGTAAATCTTACAGTTAAAAGGATTAACACCCTAAAAGCCGGCTTTAAGGATTTAAAAATTGCAGTTGTTGGAGATATGATGCTCGACTGTTACTTCTGGGGTGATGTTAAAAGAATTTCTCCTGAAGCCCCTGTGCCGGTAGTTGAGGTTGAAAATGAATTTTACAGATTTGGGGGTGCATCTAACGTGGCATTTAACATAACAAAGCTAGGCGGTATACCTTACCCTGTTGGAGTTATAGGTTCAGATAATTATGGGGCAATCTTTTCTTCATTAATTAAAGAGACCGGGATTTCGAATGATGGAATTATATGCGATGATACAAGGCCAACTACGGCTAAAACAAGAGTTATAGCCGACAATCAGCATGTAGTAAGAATTGATAAGGAAAGTAAACAATATCTCAGTAAAGAAATACAGCACAGGGTATTCGAATTTTTAGAATCACACATAAATGAATTCTCAGGGATAATATTACAGGATTATAATAAAGGAGTTCTTACGCCTTCTTTAATAGAGAAGATAATTGCTTTAGCAAATAAGCATAAAGTATTGGTAACTGTTGACCCTAAGTATCATAATTTCTTCCTTTATAAAAATGTTACTGTTGTTAAACCGAATAGGAAAGAGGCGGAGGACGTTTTAGGGTTTAAGATCAGAACAGACGAAGAAATTTCCGAAGCGGGAAACAAGCTGCTCGAAAAATTAAATGCCAAATATATATTGTTGACATTAGGTGAAGGCGGTATAGCAATTTTTGAAGCTGGAAAAGAAGAAAAGCGAATGCCGACAAAAGCACGTAAAGTAGCCGATGTTTCAGGTGCAGGTGACACTGTTATTTCTACTTTAACAATGGCAATTGCGGCAGGTGCTAATATACTGGAAGCTTCTTATTTGGCAAATTATGCAGGTGGTCTAGTGTGTGAAGAAGTAGGTATAATACCGATTGAGCGCGATAAATTGTTTAATACCGTATTAGAAGAAATGTCATGAACGGATTAATGCCACTCGATGAGATAAAAAAAATACGTAATAAATTTCTTATTGAAAAGAAAAAGGTAGTTTTTACAAATGGCTGTTTTGATCTTATACATGCCGGGCATGTAGACTATCTCACTAAGGCAAGAGAATTAGGGGATGTTCTTATTGTCGGTTTAAATAGTGATAAATCAGTAAGAAATATAAAAGGCGATAAGAGGCCTATTTTGAAAGAAAAAGAAAGGGCTTTTATCATATCAAGTTTAAGACCTGTAGACTATGTGGTTCTTTTTGATGAAGACACTCCGGCTAATTTGATTGCTGAAATAATACCGGATATTTTAGTAAAAGGAGCCGACTGGTCGATAGAGAATATTATTGGAAGAGAAGTTGTTGAAGCAAATGGGGGAGAAGTAAAAACCATAAGTTTTGTAAATGACCAGTCTACATCTAAGATAATTAAATCCATTTTAGATAAATATAAAAGTTAATAGATTTGAAATACTTAATTCTGTTTATTTAATCCAGAATTAGAAACTATTGGACAACCTTATTACGTGACAATTGTTTCACGCATTTTCCGTAATCTTAAATATTTTAATATGCTCCTTTCCTACTAATAGGAAATGAGATTTAAGAGAAATACGGCAAACTGGAAAATTTTGCAATTCTTATGAATTATTATAAATCTTCAAATGGCTGATAAGAAAGAGAAAATATTAAAAAAGCGGACACTTCTCCAAAAGATTGTAAATGTATTTCTTTACACGGGGATAATTCTGCTCATTATTTTCCTTGCTTTTCTCGGATTCAGTCAAACATCTACCTTCCGTGAATATTTACGATCAACCGTATGCAATATTGCTAACAAAGAATTGAATGGCCATCTGAGTATCGCTAGAATAGACGGCACAATTTTATCTTCACTTATCTTGCGTAACACAGTAGTTAATATGGGCCCCGATACTTTGTTGAATGCGGGAATCATTGAAGTGAGAGTTAGCCCACTTCAGCTTTTCCTAAAGAAAATTTATATAAGGAAGGCAGCTATTACAGATGCAAAAATTTCATTTATGAAAGATAGTACGGGTACATTAAATATATCGAAACTATTTCCTGCAACGCCTAAGGATACTACCCATTCAAAATTTCCTTTTAAAATTGCTGCGCCGGATATAGAACTTGAGAGCGTAAATTTCTCAATTAAGGATTATAATAATAAAAGAATTAATCAAACTTACGGCCATTTAAACATGAGTGATTTTAAGATCAGCAATATAAATCTTATGGCAAGTGCTGTCGCTGATATTGGTGAAAACTCATACGCAATAAATATCGATAACCTTTCATTCATTCCTAATTTAAATGACTTCCGTCTATATAAACTGAGTGGAGAATTTTATATTGATACTAATGAAGCATATATCAATAATCTAAAAATTCTTACAGGCGGTTCCGATATTACCTTGACGATTAAGCTAACTAAATTTAATATATTCGACAGTACGGCATTTTCGAAACTTGACCATGTAGCCATTAATGCTAATTTAGATGCAAAAAAGTTTGACTTCGACGATCTTTCTTCTTTCGTGCCTGCAACTTCCATCCTTAAAGGGACGGCTTCAATTGATTTACAGGCAAGCGGCAATCTTAAGGAACTGACTTATAATAAACTTGAATTAAATTATCTAGATACTCATTTAGAGTCGAAAGGAAAAATTACTGATGTAATTGATGCTGAAAAGATGTACATAGCAGCTAATTTTTTTCAAAGCAGAATACGAGAATCAGATGCTGGAAAACTTTTACCTTCAATAGGAATTCCTGTTTTAAAAGATTTAGATATTGTAAATTTCGATACCCTAGTATTTGTAGGAAATCCATTAAATTTTAAGACTCAAGTATACCTAAAAACAGGAAGAGGCAGTGCAGACTTAAACGCAGCACTAGATTTTCGTAAGCGTGACATGGTTTATGATATAAATTTGATAACGAGGAATCTAAACCTTACATCTATCACAAAATTTTCTTCACTCTTTAACACTAGAATATCGATTAAAGGGAGCGGTACATCTCCCAAAAGACTTTATGCCTCGATTAAAATAAATGCTGATGGTTCAAGTATAGCTGGAAATCCAATCGATTCCTTAAGATTAAACGCTAATGCAGATAGTCAAAAAGCTTATTGTAATCTTCGACTAATATCAAAAAACGTTAACTCTGATCTTGCCAGCAGTTTCGACTTTTCAAATATAGAGAAACCTTCTTATAAACTAAAAGGTTCGGTTAGTAAATTAAATCTTTCAGAATTTACGCATGATTCGGCAGATAAGAGTAACTTAAACTTTAAGATAGACGGCGCGGGAAGCAATTTTGATCTGGATAAACTTAATCTTTTTTTAACTCTTGATCTTGATAAATCTGAAATTCATGGAGTATATCTCGATAGCTCAAAAGCTATAGCGGATATAAGGAGCAGCGAGAATGGAGAACGAATTATTAATTTGATTTCGGATCTGGCAGATATAACAATAACCGGAAAATTTTCCACTTTACCAGCCATCGGCCTTTTAGCTAAAGAAGCCGGAATTATTTCTAATGCCGTCAAGAACAAGATAAATCAGACCCTTTACCCTGATTCCGTGTTCAACCGGCAAGTAAATGCAGGACTAGCTGTACTTCATAAAACAAAGAATATGAATAAAGTTATAAATACAGTGATACCTGCAACTAATCTAAAATATTATATTGAGTTTAAGAATTTTGATCTTCTTTCGCTTCTGCTCGGAACCGGGAATATCGGTTTGAATGGAGACATGAGCGGAACAATAAAGAACAGCGGGGGATATCTCTTCTTTTCATCAAATACCAGCCTTGATTATTTTAAGTATGTTAGTAATGAAAATATTTTTTTTCTCTCTAATCTTAATCTAAAACTTGATGTTTCCAACAATATAGATTCACTTTCACTTAATAATATTACTGCTAATCTAGCAGTTTCTGCTGATAGAATTTTTACTGGGAAAGATTTTGAGAAATTAAATTTACGGATGAATTTAAAAAATAATGTTGCAAATGTCGATTTCTCAGGCGAAATGGAAAATAAATTTGCCGGTAATCTTTCGGGTAAAATTAATCTTATGGACAACTCCGTGGCACTTAATCTCGACACGCTAAAGATGTTGTATAATAATTTCAGTCTTGCAAACAAAGGTAGTGTTATAATAAATTATTCTAAAGATAATATTAATATTGCCAATTTTGATTTAACCCGCGGCGGAAGTGAATTAAATATAAACGGTACTTTATCACGTTATGGTAACCAGGACTTAAAAATTGTAATGACCAATTTCAGAGGAAATGATATTTCTACAAATCTTTTTAATTTACAAAAGGAGAACACACCTGACGGAACGATCCATTTAAACGGAGAGATTACTGGAGGTTTTACCGATCCGGCTGCAGTAATAAACTTCGGTGTTGATAATATTACATTTAAGGATAAAAATATTGGCCTGATATTAGGGAGTGTGAATTATGCAAATAGAAATCTATCAATAGATGTTCGTTTTTTAGATTCGTTAATTAATAAAAATAAGCCGGAACTTTTACTTAGCGGAGATGTTCCAATCGATCTGGCATTCACCGGAGTAGAGGATAGATTTATAAATGATAAAGAAATCAATTTATCTTTAAAGACAAAGAATTTCGATTTGAGTCCAATAGGAAATGCTTTCCCCGGGGTAGAGAATTTAGCCGGCAATATTATTGCTGATTTAAAATTAAAAGGAACACAAACAGACCTAAGACCTTCAGGATCATTTATTTTAAATAATGCTTCATTTATGTTAGAGGCAAACAATATTGTATATTCGACCGGTATTAAATTGTCAGTAAACAATAACACAATTACTATTGACAGTTTGAGTCTTGCTAACGCTCCAGGTACCAAAATGGGTGGTGTTATTACGGGTACAGGCAGCATCGGATTGAAAAATTTTTCATTAGCGTCGGTGTTAGTTGACCTTAATGGGAGTTTAAAGGTGCTAAGTGAGGACTCAAAAACAGTTAGTCCGAATGTTTACGGAGATCTTGTAATCCAAACTGATGGGAATATAGAGTATACTATGAATTCAAAAGATTCCTTTTTAAAAGCTCCAATAATTATTAGAGACGCAAGACTGACATTTCCCCCCACTCAGTCGGTATATCAAAGTTCATCAAATAATTTTATTTATAAATATGTTCCAGGGCGGCGAACTGAAAAAACAAATGAAACGGATTTTGAAAGGTTATTTCAGTTATCGAAGGAGATGAATTCAAGTACCAGTACTGATGTACCAGTATTTAGTTCATTATTTAATTATAGTATAAATGTACATGTACAGAATGAAGCGGTATTGAATTTTGTGTTAGCAAAAGAGCTGAACCAAAACTTGACAGCAATTATAAACGGAGATGTTCAATATGATAACATCGGCGGCAAGACAAATATACAGGGTGAGCTTCGTTTACTAGACGGTTCAACTTTGGAATTCATAAAGACTTTTGAAGCTACCGGAACTATACGTTTCGAAAATGACTTGAGCAATCCTTTTTTGAACATTACAGCAACATATAAAAATTATTATACTCCTCCTGATGCAGGAGGTCAAGAAGAGCCAGTAGAAGTAAAAATCAAATTGAACGGTTTATTAAAAAACCTTTCTTCAAGTTTTCTTCAGGATAAAAATAATGTTAGCGTTTATGTCGGATCAGACGATATAAATAATGATAAGGCAGACCCTTCAAAAACCATTTCCGATGCAATTATGTTTATATTGGCCGGAAAATTTCCTTCGGATATGTCACAGCAACAGCAATCTCAGGCTTTAGCTCAATCCGGCGCGGTAAATACATCAGGTTTGTTGGCATCAAACACAGTGACCTCTATTGCAGGCTCGCTATTGGGCACAGTATTGAATCAGTATTTCGGAGACTATGTTAGAGGAGTTGAATTAAGAAACGTGGGTTCGACAACTAAATTTAATTTTATAGGAAAAGTTAAAAATGTCCGGTATACGATTGGCGGTTCTACAGATGTATTCCAGGATCTTAACCAACTTAACATGCAAATTGAATATCCTCTTTTCCAAGACTTACTTTTAAGATTTGAAAGAAAGGAAGCAATAAACCAGACAAGTACAATAACGAACGAAATGATAAACGAAATTGGATTAAAATATAGATTTGAGTTTTGATGAAAAAAAAGGTAATCGCATTTTTTAAAAGTAATCCTGGTAGAGAATTTAAAAGTAAAGAGCTGGCAAAAAAGCTCGACATATCAACAGATTACGAATACAGCGCTTTAAAAGCAGTGCTTCATGATCTATCCGAAGAGAAATTTTTAATGAAAAACGGTAAACGCTACAGCTTTAGTAAATTACTTACTTCAAATAAAGTAACAGGCACACTTCAAATAACTAACGGCGGATACGGATTTATCGTCTTGAAGGACTCAAAAATGCCTGATATTTTTATAGCTCCTAGAAATTTGGGAAGCGCTTTCAACGGTGATACAGTTGAAGCAGTATTGTTCTCAGGTAAAAAAGGGAAAAACATTGAAGGCCAAATAGTAAGAGTGGTCAAAAGGAAAAAAGAAGAGCTAGTCGGTACAATTAAAAAATCCAAATCATTTTTTATTGTTGAGCCAGATGATCCTGCGATACAGCGTGATATATATATAGACAGATCAAATTTAAATGGTGCAGAAGAAAATGATAAAGTAATTATTGGTGAGATTGAATGGGGCAGTTCTATGGTAAACCCGGAGGGGAAAGTAATAGAGGTTTTAGGGAAAGCTGGCTCACTTGATGCGGAGGTTATTTCGATTGCTAAGGAATTTAATATTATTTATAATTTCCCGCCTAAAGTCATTCATGATGCTAATCTGATAAAAGAAGATATTTCACAGGAAGAAACAAATGGAAGATTGGATTACAGGGATAAAGTTGTTTTTACAATTGATCCAGAAGATGCTAAAGATTTTGATGATGCCTTATCAATTGATAAATTAGAAAACGGAAACTATTCAATAGGAATACATATTGCTGATGTAAGTCATTACGTTACTGAGGACTTAAGTATCGATAAACAAGCATTGAAGCGAGGGAACAGTGTTTACCTGGTCGGTAAGGTAATTCCCATGCTTCCTGAAAAGTTATCAAATAATATTTGTTCACTTGTACCAGGCAAAGACAGGCTAACATATTCAGTCATTGTAGAGTTGACCCCTAGAGGGCGTATCGTTGATTATCAAATTGCAAAATCAATAATTAACAGTAAGAGACGATTCACATATGATGAAGTGCAAGAGATTATTGAAAAAGAAGAAGGGGAAATCAAAGATGAATTACTTTTAATGAATAAGCTGGCTCGGATTTTACGGAAAAAACGGCTAAATGAAGGAAGCATTGAATTCTTTTCTCCTGAAGTAAAATTTAAATTGGATGAAAACGGAAACCCGGTTAGTATATACCGTAAAGACATAAAAGAAAGCAATATGCTGGTTGAAGAGTTTATGCTTTTAGCAAACAGAATAACTGCAAAGCACATTGGGGCGCCAACAAAAGGTGCAGTTAAACCATTTATATATCGAGTTCATGATTTACCTGATCCGGAAAAAATACATGAGTTTGCAAAGTTTGTTAAGTCCCTAGGATATTCATTTAACCCAAATGGGTCTTCCAAATCAAACCAATTTCAACTACTTATAGAAACTGCTTCCGGAACTGAAGAGGAAACGTTAATCAACGAACTGGCAATCCGCTCTATGGCAAAAGCAATATACTCTGTTAATAATATAGGGCACTACGGACTTGGATTTAAGTATTACACTCACTTTACTTCACCAATCCGGCGTTACGCTGATCTAATAGTCCATAGGCTTTTATTTAAGTATTTAAATACCGGAGGAAGTATAAAATATGATATTAAGAAATTAGAAGAGATTAGTGAACATGTTTCGATTTGTGAAAGAGCAGCCGTAGATGCGGAGCGTTATTCAGTAAAAATAAAACAGGCAGAATACTTAAAAAATCATTTGGGGGAAGAATTTGATGGTATAATTTCAGGATTGGCACATTTCGGAATTTTTGTTAAAATTAATAATATATTAGCGGAAGGATTAATCAGACTGAGGGATTTGGAAGGTGATTTTTTTGTATACGATGAAAAGAAATATGCGTTTGTCGGAAGGAAATCCAAAAAACAGTTTCGACTTGGCGATAAGTTGCGTGTAAAATTAATCCGGGTAGATCTTGAAAAAGTAGAGGTTGACTTTATAATAGCGGAATAATAAATACAATTATGAAAAAATATTTATTAAAGCTTTCATTCATAATCTTTTTTATACAAATTTCACTTTCTGCACAATTTGGAGAGAATAAAGTCCAATACAAAGATTTTACATGGTACTTTATTCAAACCAAACATTTCGATATTTATTTTTCTGCAAAAGGGTCTGCACTTGTTGAATTTGCAGCCAAAGCGGCAGAACAATCATTAGTTTCCATCGAAAAGAGCTTTAACTATAAGATCAACAACCGGATTACTATAATCATTTACAATTCGACTAATGATTTCCAGGAGACCAATGTTACCGACCAATATTTAAGCGAAGGAATTGAAGGCTTTACTGAAATATTCAAGAACCGTGTAGTTGTGCAATTTATGGGCTCTTATCCCGAATTCCGTCACTTGATACATCATGAATTAACTCATGCAGTAATGAATGATTTTTTCTATGGCGGTTCTCTTCAGAATGTTATTACTAATAATATTACACTAAGTCTGCCTCAGTGGTTCAACGAAGGTATGGCAGAATTTCAATCGCTTGGCTGGGATATTAACACCGACATGTTTATTAGAGACGCAATAATTAATGATTACCTACCTGATATTAATCAACTAAACGGATATGTTGCATATAGAGCTGGAGAGTCTATATTTCATTATATTGCTTCGAAATACGGTAATGAAAAAATAGGGGAGTTGATGAATAAAATTAAAGGAACCGGCAGCTTAGAGCAGGGGTTCAAAGCATCATTAGGACTGACATTAAAGGAATTCAATGAAAGATGGAAGAAACATCTAAAGAAAGTTTATTGGCCTGATATAGCTATCAGGAAAGATCCTGATGAATTCGCAAAAAGGCTGACTGATCCCGAAGAAGGCGGAGGATTTTATAATACTAGCCCTGCCATGTCTCCTCAGGGTGATAAAATTGCATTTATCTCAAATCGTAATTATTATTTTGATGTTTTTATAATGAATGCGATCGATGGAAAGATAATTAAGCGTTTAGTTAAGGGAAACAGAAGCCCAGACTTTGAGCAGCTTAATGTAGTTACGCCTGGATTGAGCTGGTCGCCGGATGAAACGAAAATTGCGCTTTCCGCAAAGAGTGACGGAGATGATATCATATATATTATTAATGTGGATAATGAAGCTAAGTATACACTTTCAATACATCTTGAAGGTATAAAAAGCTTAGCGTGGTCTCCTAATGGAAAGTATTTAGCATTCATAGGACATACAGCTAAGCAATCGGATGTTTACATATATGACTTTGAATCTAAAAAATTGTCTAATATTACTAACGACATTTTTAACGATAATGACCCTACTTGGTCTCCTAATAGTAAAAATATTTTCTTTGCTTCTGACCGAGGACATTTTTTATCGGCAGCTATTGAGGATACGCTAAAGGTATATAATTACCCTAACACACATTTAGATATTTATTCAATAAATATTGACTCTCATAAAATTAATAGAATAACTGATATGCCTAACAGCAATCAGTTCGCACCATTAGTAGGGCCAGATGGGAAGCAATTATTATTCATTTCTGATATAAACGGAATAAATAATATTTATAAAAAGAGAATATTTCTTGAAAAGAATGATAATGTTAAAAATGTTGGTGAAATAGCGGCGGACCCGATTACTAATTCACTCAACGGGCTTTATCAACTGTCAATGTCAAAAGACGGGAAGAAATTAGTATTTTCCACCTTATATAAGGGATCATATAACCTCTTTTTATTAAATCAACCTTTCGACATAAAATTAGACACAAATAAATTGGTACCAACTATCTTTGTTGATAGCGAACATAAAAGCGAAACAATGGTTGAAGATATTTCCAGCAAAGCAATACATGAAATAGATTCCACTCAATCAATTCTTAATAGTCATGTTATAGCATTAAATAATGATACTACCAGCGTTTATGGAGATTCAATAGAAGTTGATTTAAATAGTTATGTTTTTGGAAATAAAGCGGATAAAAAATACCTAGCTCAAACGGATACATCAAATTCAAAATTTTCCTTAAGTGATTACCTAGACAAGAATGGTAATTACAAAGTTAACCAATATAAGATTACGTTTTCTCCTGATATAGTCTATGCAAATGCAGGTTTTAGTTCACTTTACGGACTATTAGGAACTACTGTACTCTCATTCAGCGATGTTCTTGGAAATTACAGAATTATCGGTCAAACTAGTCTGCAGATAGATTTGAAAAATAGCGATTACGGATTGGCATATTTTTATTTAAAACAAAGACTGAATTATGGCATAGAAGCATTTCATACAGCAAGGTTTATCTATCTTGATACATACGGAAATTCGAGCTTATACCGTTTTAGAAATTACGGCGCGGTAATTTCATTAAGCTATCCCTTCAATAAATTTTATAGGCTTGAAAGTGGCCTAAGCTGGTTAAATGTAACTATGGAGAATTTGGATGATCCAAGTGCACCTTATCAACAAGCTTCATATATCGTGCCTGTGATAAGTTTTGTACACGATAATACGATATTTGGATACACTGCTCCAATAGACGGTACAAGATACCGTTTTGATTTTATGACCAACCCTGGCATAATTGATAGAAATTTGACGTTCAATTCGTTGTTAGGAGATTATAGGACATATTTCAGATTCTGGAATGATTATTCTTTTGCTTTCAGGTTATCAAGCGGATATTCCTGGGGACGAAACCCGCAAAGGTTTTTCTTAGGCGGAATTGATAACTGGATTAATAGGGATTTTGCAAATAATTCAATCCCTTTAAATTCTCCTTCCGATTTTGCATTTTTAACAGCGGCTCTTCCTTTGAGAGGTTATGATTATGCGGAGCAAATAGGCACTAAATACGGACTGATGAATATGGAACTGCGTTTCCCATTAATTCGCTACCTTGTTACAGGTGCCCTTCCAATCTTATTTAGTAATATCTTAGGTGTTGCCTTTCTCGATGCAGGTACAGCATGGAATGATAATCATGATTTGAGATTATTCGGGCGAGATGCAAACGGCAACTTCGATACGAATGATCTTTTAATGGGAACCGGTGTTGGGGCTAGAATATTCCTATTGGCATTTTTAGTCAGATTTGATGTAGCGTGGGCATATAATATGCAAAGCTTTTCGGCGCCAAAATTTTACATCTCACTAGGTGCAGATTTCTAATTTGATTTAGATGAAGGATCTTTCGTTGAAGTTTTTGAAGATTCTTTTTTAGATTGAGTACCACCGGGTTTATTTTTATAATCCGTTTGATAAAACCCAGTGCCTTTGAAAATAGGACCTGCTCCCGGGCCTATTAATCTTTTTACTTCGCCTTTGCATTTAGGGCACGTTTTAATCAGTTCAGCTTTCATGGACTGGAAAACTTCAAATTTGTGACCGCATTGTTTACATTTATATTCGTAAGTCGGCATTAACAATCCTAAAAAATATGTTCGATAACTTAATGAAAAATTCTAAAAATTTCTATAACTTGTGTGACAAATCTAAAAAGGTTAATTAACCCGACTTAGATTTTGATATTTAAGTATTTTAAATAAATAATTCATAAAGTAGACATTTTTAGCTGAAATATTATTTTAGCGATACTATTATAAGGATAAGTTCTGCTTGACTTTTTTTACAATTTTCTAAATACGACCGTGAAAAAAATTTTACTTCTACTTCTTCCATGTTTACTTACCATTGCCGGATGTTTAAATTACATTCAAGATACCCAGCTATACTCTGACGGTTCTGGCTCAATGAGAATAATATTCTGGACAAAAATGCCCGATACAGAGAGTGCAAAAGTACTAGAAAAAATTGGTATCTTTAATCCGGATTCTATAAGGAGTGAATTCTCATCAGAATATACAACGATAAAAAATATAGCAGTTTATACTGATACAACCGACAGCACTACTCACGCAGTTATTAATCTTAATTTTACTCATATTGATTCTTTGAACAAAACCAAAGCCTTTGCTGCATCTAATTTTTCGCTAAAAGACGGAGCTGAGGGGCAAAAAATATTTTCGCAATTTATCCCACCAATTGCTACTGGTTTTGGTATCAATGGCAATGCTTACCATGTTACTTACAAATATACATTCGGCGGAGACATTATTGCGGATAATTCTACTGGTAAAAAGGGAAGAACACTTATTTGGGATTATTCACTTGCCCAAATAGGGAGCGGGAAAACAATATCAGTTACATTCAGACCTTTTAAATTAAAAGAAACTCCTCCCTGGATTTATGCACTTTCAGGTTTAGTATTATTAATCGTAATAATTTTTCTTTTACGCAAGAAGAAGGATTAGGTTAAAATGTCGAATTTCGGCAAATTCATTAGATTTGTCAGATTTATATTTTATTGACTTGCCTATGTGTTTTATTTATATTTGACGTCTTAATTTGAAATAAATGTAGCTTTTATGGCCGGGAGTGATTACAAGATATTTTCGGGCAGTTCTAATTTGCAGTTGTCTGAAAAGATAGCGCAAAAGTTAGAAATGTCGTTAGGAGCTGTAGAATTAAAAAGATTCAGTGACGGCGAGATTTGGGCTAAATTTGGTGAAAATATTCGTGGCTCCGATGTATTTATTATTCAATCCACCAATCCTCCGGCAGAGAATCTAATCGAACTATTAATAATGGTTGATGCTGCTAAACGAGCCTCAGCCAAAAGGATAACAGCGGTTATCCCTTATTTTGGTTATTCTAGACAGGATAGAAAGGATCAACCTAGAGTTTCAATAACTGCAAAATTAGTTGCAAATTTAATTACAGTCGCAGGTGCTGACAGGGTAATGACAATGGATTTGCATGCAGCCCAAATCCAGGGATTTTTTGATATTCCATTTGATCACCTTTACGGTTCATCGATTTTTAGCGGGATGTTCGACAAAGTGAGAAACAATCTTGTAGTAGTTTCACCTGACGTCGGAGGAATTAAAACTGCCCGTGCATATGCTAAAAGACTACAAGCCGATTTGGTTGTAATAGACAAGAGAAGACCGAAGCAAAATCTTGCAGAAATAGTTCATATAATTGGAAATGTAGTAGATAAAGATGTACTTTTGGTAGACGACTTGATAGATACTGCAGGGACTTTCGTTGGTGCAATCGAAGCACTTAAGAAACATGGCGCTAAAAATATATACGGCGCTATAACACATCCTCTGCTTTCCGGTCCAGCTATAGAAAGGATAAATAATTCGCAGTTATCGAAGCTATATGTAACGGATACAATTCCGCTTCATAAGGAACTGGATAAAAATAAAGTTGAAGTAATAAGTGCTTCCGGAATTTTTGCCGAAGCAATAAGAAGAACATATAATAATGAATCTATAAGTTCTCTGTTTGATATAGATAAAGGTTAATTTAGTTACTGGAGATAAAATGGAAAAAGTAAAATTGAACGGTAATGTAAGAGAGAGCATTACTAAAACATCAAGAAGTGAAATTCGCCGGAAGGGAAGAGTGCCGGGAGTATATTATTCCAGACACGGAAATCCAATTTCAATAGATGTAGTTGAGAAAGAAATCAATCCAATGGTATTTACCAAGGAAACACACCTAATCTCTCTTCAGTTAAATAATAATGAAGAGTTAGATTGTGTCATAAAGGATGTTCAATTTGATCCTATAACGGATAGGATAGTACATTTCGATTTACTTGGCCTAACAAGTGGTGAAACATTTCAGCTTGAAGTGCCGCTTCAATTTCATGGAAGCCCGGCGGGTGTTAAGGACGGAGGAGTTATTCAAACCTTATTGCATAAGCTTGATATAGAGTGCTTACCTAAGGATATTCCTCAACATATAGATATTAAAATTCAGGATCTTAAAATCGGCGATGCAATACATGTTAAAGATCTAAAGTTAGAAAACCTAACCATATTGAATCCTGAGGATTCTGTTATAGTAGCAGTAACTCATCCGAAGGCAGAGGTCGAAGCTCCAGCAGAAGGTGCTGAAGAAACTCCTAAAGAGCCTGAAGTAATCGGAAAAGAAAAGACTGAAGAAGAAGAAAAATAATTTTAAATAAAGTGCGAGTTATTTTTGGTATCGGTAATCCGGGGAATAAATATCAGGACAACAGGCACAATGTAGGATTCATGCAAATTGATTATTTTGCAGGAAAGAATTCCTTAGTTTTTTATCCTTCTAAAGGAAGCTATTATTTTTGCGAAGGGAAACTAGCCGATAATGAATTTCTATTAGTCAAGCCGATAACTTACGTTAATAATAGCGGGATTGCAGCTTTGGAACTTTCTGAGAGGTACAATCTTAACCTAGATGACTTTCTTGTTATTCACGATGACATCAATTTAGATGTTTCAACAATAAAAGTGAAGGTATCTGGAAGCGACGGCGGCCATAATGGTTTAAGTTCTTTGATTTATAATTTAGCATCAAATAAATTTCCCAGATTAAGAATAGGAATTGGTAAAGGATTTAAAAAAGGTGATATGGCTGAATATGTGCTGTCTGATTTTAGCAATAATGAATTTGAAATATTAAAAAAAATTTTTAATACCGGGAATTTCTTAATTGAAGAATTTATTAGCGGAGGAATAAAAAGGCTTTTGGATGCAAATAGCAAAATAAGTAAAGTTATAAAAATTGATAGTTCACTAAAGGAAAATACATCAATTAAACAGGGATGCGAATAAGGACAAAATCTTTAAAGAATATAGGAAATGGTTATTATCCATCACCTATAGAATTTAAATCCATTTGTAGAAATTTCCTTGTAAATACGAATCTAAATTTATAAATTAGTAATCGTTTTTAACTAAATACATATTAACCCCTGCTCTCATCAAAGATTGAGGGCCTAAATGTCCATAGGAGGTGACAGAAGCGAATGAAACACAATGTGTACGAAAGTGCGGTTATTATAAATGCTGCGCTTGATGATGAACAAATAGAACAGATTATTTCACGAATCAAAGAATCCATCGTAAATAACGGTGGAGAAATTAGAGAAGTGGAAAAATGGGGAAGAAAAAGGCTAGCTTATGTTGTTAAGAAAAGCAAAATAGGCTACTATGTTTTTTTCAGATTTAACTCCCCTTCAAACATCATTTCCAAGCTTGAACGGAATTATTCACTTGATGAACAGATACTTAGGTATTTAACCATTAAGCTTGACACTGATGCAGTCGAATATCTGGAGAAAAATAAAATAACTCCAATTATTGAGGAAACGGAAGTCTCATCTACTAAAGAGGATAGTTTACCTGTTGTTGATGAAATAGATGAGGGATTAGAAGAGAGTGGCAAATAGTCAATAATTTTAGATCAAGTATGGAGGAATAAAAATAATGGCCGAGCTGAAGATGCCCGAGGTTAACTACGTCATAGTAGCTGGGAATTTAACGAAGGATCCTGTCTTTAGACAGACAACAAATAGTACACCGGTAGTTAATTTTTCTATTGCTTCGAATAGGAAGTATAAAGATAGTTCTAATAATTGGCAGGAAGATGTTTGTTACGTGGGCATTGTGGCATGGAATAAGCTGGCCGAAAGCTGCAAGGAGAGGCTAAAAAAAGGATCCGCCGTTCTTGTAGATGGAGAGCTGCAAAGCAGAAGCTGGAAATCCGAAGAAGGTTTCAATAGAAGTATAGTAGAAATTAAAGCCCGAAGAATCCAGTTTCTGAATAAGAGGCTTAGACTAAACGAAAACGGCGATGGTATGGAAGGTCACATTGAGGAAGTTGATATTGTAGTAGATGAAGAAGGTATTGAAGGGATCGATTATACAGAAGATTCGTTTGATAAATTCTTATCGAGCGAGGAATCGGATTTATTAAAATAATTTGGTGAAGAAATGAAAAAAGAAATTAAAGTTAAAAAATTCTGCAGATTTACTCAGAATAAAACAAAATACATCGATTATAAGGATGTAAAGATGCTTCAAAAGTATGCAACAGAACAAGGTAAAATAATTCCCAAAAGGATTACTGGAACCAGTTCAAAATATCAAAGGGAGCTATCTATTGCAATTAAACGCGCAAGGCACATGGCTTTGCTGCCTTATGTTTCCGATACTGTAAGATAAAATATATAGGAGAAGAAATGAAAGTAATATTAAGGCAAAACCATGAATCGCTAGGTCAGGTTGGAGACGTAGTAGATGTAAAAGACGGATTTGCAAGAAATTTTTTAATTCCCAGAAAAATTGCATATGCAGCTTTAACGGGAAATATACAAGCTCTTGAAGAAGAGAAAAAGACTCTTGAAAAAAAGCTCATGCAGGAAATACACGCATCTGAAAATCTTTCTACCGAACTTGAAAAAGTCTCTGTTTCTATCCCTGTGCAAGTTGGTGAGGAAGATAAAATTTTCGGTTCAGTTACTACTCAGATGATTGCCGATGCACTCAAGGAAAAAGGATTTGAAATAGACAAAAGGAAAATTGATATTGAAGAGCCAATTAAAGCGTTGGGTATTTATGGGATTAGTATAAAGCTTCACCCTAGCGTTACTGCGAAAATTAAAGTTTGGGTTGTTAGGGAATAGTTTGTTAAAACTAAATGAAATAAACTAAAAAGGAAAGCAACTGCTTTCCTTTTTTAGTATAAAGAATAATTCTTCTATATTATCTGGCACTAATCTTGTTTTCTCTTACCAGCTTTGCAATTACTGATGTGCCATTCTTAGATATTGTTTTTATAGCATTCGCTGACAATTTAACAGTTACAAATCTATTTAATTCCTGAACCCAGATTCTCTTCTTCTGAAGGTTAGGTAAAAATCTTCTTTTTCTTCTGTTATGGGCATGTGAAACATGATTGCCACTAACAGGTCCAATCCCGGTTACCTGACATCTCCTGGACATTTAAATCTCCTTGAATTCGTTCCTATATTAAATTTGAATATCAAATATAAGAAATTTTATCTTAATAAATAACCCAATTTTAAATAATTAAGATTGGAAATATTAAGCCGGATTGTGATAAAGGGTAATTAACATTTATTGCTATTGACAATTAATATTTCTAAATTAAATTTAAAACCGGATTTAGGTACATCATTTATAAGGTGCCTGCTATATTTTAGCTAACCCATTCAAAAAGATTTTCAAACATGAAAGGAGTCTCGTATGGAATACTATGAACTACACCCTGAGAATCCACAGTTACGATATATTAATAAAGCCGTTGAAGTATTAAAGAGAGGTGGGGTGATAATTTATCCGACAGATACAATTTATGGGATCGGATGCGATATATTTAACCATGAAGCTTTAGAAAAAATCATTACAATTAAAAACGACAGCAGTTCAAAACTTTTTAGTTTTGTATGCTCTGATTTGAAAGATATTGCCAAGTATGCTAAAGTCTCTGATTATGCTTATAGAACAATGAAATATCTTCTTCCCGGACCTTATACCTTTATTCTTCCAGCAGCGAAACTAGTACCGAAAAAATTATGGAGCAACAGAAAGACAGTCGGTATAAGAGTACCAAATCATTCAGTAACATTAAAGTTGGTTCAGGAATTAGGCAATCCTATAATAAGTACAAGCGCTACAAACAGAAAAGGGCAAATATTAATCGACCCCAAAGAAATAAAAAATATTTTTAATCCATTAGTTGATTTAATGCTTTCCTCGGGGCATCTTGCAGGTGATCCATCCAGTGTAATAGATTTAAGTATGGATGAACCTGAAGTTTTAAGAGTCGGGGCTGGCGATGTAAGTTTATTTGTTTGAAGCATTATTTCTTTCTATGTAAATACGCTACCGAAGCCTGCTGAGTAGGTGTAAGTATGACCTCGCTTATGTTCACATGAGAAGGTCTTGTTATACAGAATAATACAGTTGAAGCAATATCATCTGCTGAAAGAGGCATAATTCCCTCATATACCTTTTTTGCTCTTTCCGCATCGCCGGAGAACCGTACATAACTGAATTCAGTCAGTACCATTCCGGGATCGACGGAGGTTACTCGTATATTTTTATCAACCGTATCTACTCTAATAGCTTGAGTAAGAGCATTCACTGCAAACTTAGTAGCACAGTAAACATTGCCGTTGGGATAGACTTCATGTCCAGCTGTAGAGCCAATGTTGACAATATGACCTTCAAGTCTTTCGACCATTTTTGGAAGAATTTGTCTTGTTACGTATAACAGTCCTTTAATATTTGTGTCAATCATTTCTTCCCAATCGGCAATTTTTCCCTCATATAGTTTATCGAAACCCCGGGCTAATCCTGCATTGTTTACGAGAATATCTATTTTCTGCCATTTATCTGAAAGGGAGGCAATTGATTTTTTGACTTCATCTAAATTTCGTACATCGAGTTTTAATATATGAACGTTAACTTTATATTGTTTATTTAATGATTCTGAAAATTTCCGTAATTGTTCATTTCTGCGTGCAGATAATATTAAAGAAGCTCCTTCCTTAGCGAATTCTTTAGCACAAGCTTTCCCGATACCTGAAGAGGCCCCAGTGATAAATACAATTTTATTTTTTAACAGCTGCATTAATATATCCTTAAATTGGTGGTTATTTTATTTCTTATTGGTTACCGGAATGGCTTTCCTAATCCGTTTTGTCAGCACATTTGTATAAGCAAGAAGTAAAATTAAAACAAAGAACATGAAAATAAGTTTTTGATTGTATGATATGCTATCGTCATTTAAAAACCGCGTCCAATCGGTCGCAAAAGAAATGGGCATGATTACTGAAATAATCCCCATAAAGGCTGCAAATATAATATAGCCGATATTGATTAATTGAAAAACAATTAATGATCCCCGAACATGATCGTTCGATGTTTTATTTAACCATATAAAAGATAATTCAATGAAAAAGACACATGCTGCAAAAGGTGTTACGGTTACTGATGCAATAGAAAAAAAACTGTTCATGTTCCCCACAGGTAATATTACATCTAACTTTAATCCATGAAAAATTACGCTTACATTACCATTAATTATGATATGGGCCGCAATAATTTTTAAAGATTCGGATAGGTACAAAACAGAAATAATACCGCATATAAGTCCTATAATAACTGCAAGAGATTTATTAGTCACTTAAATTTCCCGTTAATTACAGCACCGCAATTGTAACAATTACCTTCTTTTAATTTATTTGATAGCACCGAATGCCAATTTCGTTTTATTAATGGAGTTTTACAATTATAGCAATATGTTGTTTGACCGTCTTTACTATGTACATTCCCAACATAGCAATACTTTATGCCCATTGAAACTGCAATATCCCTTGAACGTTCGAGTGTCGAAGCCGGAGTCTTTTCTTTATTAGTCATCTTAAAATCCGGATGGAACGCGGTAAAATGAAGAGGAATTGAATCACTGAGATTCTTTAATATCCAATCACATTCTTGCTTAACTTCTTCCGGTGAATCATTTTCGTCAGGAATTTGAAGAGTAGTAATCTCAAACCAAACGTCTGTTTCATTCTTCAGCCAAATCAGTGTATCAAGGACATGCTCTAGATGAGAGAAAGTTAATTTGAAATAAAATCTTTCAGTAAAAGCTTTAAGGTCGATATTTGCCGCATCAATATACTTGTATATATCTTTTCGAGCGTTTTTGTCAATATAACCTGCAGTGACCATTACAGTTTTAATCCCTTCTTCACGAGCAATCTTAGAGATGTCCATAACATATTCACCAAAGATTGTAGGATCATTGTATGTAAATGCAATAGACGGAACGTTGTAATGTTTCGCTAGTTTAACAACATCTTCCGGCTGGACATCAAGTGAATTTAGTTCATCAAGCTTCGCTTTACTAATCGACCAATTCTGGCAAAATCTGCAACCAAGATTGCATCCTGCGGTTCCAAAACTTAATATATCAGTGCCGGGATAAAAATGATTCAATGGTTTTTTCTCGATAGGATCAATAGCAAAACCGGTTGGATGTCCGTAACCGGTTGTATAAAGCTTACTGCCGTGGTTTTGTCGTATATAGCAGAAACCTGGCTGACCTTCTCCAATTAAGCAGTATCTAGGACAGAGATTGCAGAGTATTTTTCCTTTCTCAGCAGGTTCCCACCAGTTTGCAGGTTTTAACTTATCCGTATCCATAGTAATCTTTTAGAAATAGAAATTCCATCATATAAATGCAAAAAATCTTAATTAATTAATCAAATTATTATAAATATTTGATTCTGTTCTTACAAATAAATTATACTGAGATAACCTTAAATCGTTTCAAATCTCAGCCAGTTTACACGGCTCTTTTCGGAATATGGAGCTCCAGTCGTAAAAATAACAATATCGCCTTCGATTACAAGTCCCATATCAAGAATTAATTTCTTTGCCTTATCTATTGCAATATGTTCTTTGTCAATTTCATTCAGAAAAAGAGAAACAACACCCCAGCGCAGACTAAGGTCATTCATTGTGTCTAAACTATTTGATATCGCAATGATCTTTGCTTTTGGCCTATACTTTGCCAGATTTTTTGCGGCTCTACCTTTTAATGTAAAAACTACAATTGCAGCGGCATTAACCTGACGGCTAATAGCTACTAGAGCCCTGCCGGTCGAGTCAAAAAGGTTCTCTTCAATTCTAGAAGGAACGATTAAGTCTTCATCTTTTAACGGGACTAAATATGGTCCGGTTTTGTTTATAATATCATTCATAATTTTAACAGACTGAACAGGAAATTTACCGATGGATGTTTCAGCGCTTAGCATAACAACATCACTCCCATCGAGAACAGCATTTGCAACATCTGAAGCCTCTGCACGTGTAGGAATTGGATTATGGACCATCGATTCAAGCATTTGAGTTGCGGTTATAACAAGTTTACCAACTGCGTTGCATTTTTTAATTATCAATTTTTGAATTATAGGAACTTCTTGGGGAAGCATCTCAACCCCAAGGTCTCCGCGGGCTACCATAATTCCGTCCGCAACTTCTAGAATTTCATCAAATTTATCTACAGCTTCTTTCTTCTCTATTTTAGCTATAATCTGCTTATTAATATTTTTTTCATTAAGCCATTGGCGAAGATGGAGAATATCTTTTGCTGATCTTACAAATGATAAAGCAATATAATCAATCCTTCTTTGGATTGCGAATTCAATATCGCGAAAATCCTTTTCAGTTACAGCAGGCGTTGAAAGATTCATGCCCGGCAGGTTCATTCCTTTTTTAGGTTTTAAAATGCCTCCGTTTTCGATAACACAAACAACTGAATCTTCCTTTTTATCTATAATCCTTAGTTTAATTAAGCCATCGTCTATTAATATAGCTTCATTGATCTTTGAATCATTAGGAAGCGGTTTATATGAAGTTGAGATTAAATCTTTAGTGCCTAAAACACCCTTAGTTGTTATCTCAAGTTTATTACCGCTAAATATTTCTATTTCAGGCTCAGTTAAATCACCAATTCGAATTTTAGGGCCTTGCAAATCCATCAGTACAGCTAACGGTATCTTTGTATCTATACATGCTGAATTTATCTCATCAAATATCTTTGCGAAAGAGGAATAATCGCTATGTGAAAAATTGAGTCGTACTCCATCCATACCAGCATATATTAAATTTTTAATCATCTCTGCAGTGTCCGTAGCTGGTCCTAAAGTACAGAGAATCTTTGTTTTTGCAAATGTATCGTTTAAAATAATCTTTTAACTCCTTTTCTTCTTCTTTACAACAGGTTGATTTTCATTACTAGTCTTCCCAAATTTTGATTTCGCATAAAGTTCCTTAATCTTCTTTTCAACGAGATCGAAAACGCTATTCTCTTCATAAACGCCTTTTTCATTACGCTTACTTGATTTAACGCCGGTTAATATTTCTATGCCATCTTCAACCTTTTTAATAGGGTAAATATGGAAATCGCCTTTTTCAACTGATTCAATTATGTCTTCACGAAGCATCAATTCTTGAATATTTTGAACCGGAATAATAACCCCCTGTTTTTTATTTAGCCCGTGTTCTTTACATACATCGAAGAATCCTTCAATTTTTTCGTTCACACCTCCTATTGGCTGTACATCGCCTTTTTGGTTAAGTGAGCCGGTCACAGCGATAGATTGCTTTATCGGTAATCCAGAGAGTGTGGAAAGCAGAGCAAATATTTCAGCACACGAAGCACTATCGCCGTCTACTGTCCCATATGATTGTTCGAAAACTAAATTTGCGTTGAAAGATAAAGGTAAGTTCTGCCCAAAAGTTTCTCTAAAGTAACCTGAAATAATCAGCACGCCTTTATTATAATGTCTTCCGCTCATACCAGCTTCGCGCTCAACATTTATTATACTGCCGCTGCCGAGCGAAACTGTAGCGGTTATTCTAGTAGGGCTTCCAAATGAATAGAAGTCTGCATCGAAGACAGCTAGGCCATTTATCTGTCCGATCCTTTCTCCGTCTACATCTATTAAGATCATTTTTTCGGATATCATATTATTTACTTTAGATTCAAGCAGGCCATGACGTTCTTTTGCTGCGTCATATGCTTTTTTAACATGAGCTGCATTTACAATATTAAATCCGTCATCGATTGCCCAAAAGTTTGCCTCACGAGCTATGTCTGCAATTTGAGAGAATCTTGCAGTCAATTTATTCTTATTACCTGCGAATTTAGCCCCAATCTCAATTAAGTAAGCAAGTGCGTTCTTATCGAATTCCAATAACTTCTCTTCTTTGATCAATTTTTTTATGACTCTGGCATATTGGAGAAGTATCTCGTCGCTTCTTTTTATTTCATAATCGAAGTCAGCCTTTACTTTAAAGATCTTTTTGAAGTCATCTTCATACGTAGCTAACATTGAATAGATATAATCATTGCCTATAAGAATTACTTTTGTGTCAATATCTATTGACTCAGGCTTAAGAGTTGAAGGGGACAGCTGAAAATAGGAATGAGAGTCCTGTATCTCAAGCTTTCGATAAGTAAGAATTCTTTTTAGTATTTTCCAAACGCCTGGTTCTTCATAAGTGTGTTTAAAGTTAAGAACTAAGTATCCTCCGTTTGCTCTAAGCAATGAACCAGCTTTAATTTTAGTGAAATCACTATACCAACCGCCTCTGCTGTCATAAATCTTTTCTATAGTACCAAAAAGATTTATGTAGGTCGGTGAGGTTTCAATAATAACAGGACAGCTTTTTGTTTCACTATTATCCAGAATGATATTAACTTCATATTCCTTAAAATAATCAATTTGAAAACCTTCCGGAGATATATCTCCATCAGGCTTCATTCCTTTGAATATCTGAAGATTGGAAAGAATACTTTCTTCAATTTGATCAATATAGTCAAGAACTTTTTGTTCATTATACTTTTCACGTAAGTTTTCTATAGCGCCTTTTACTATTACAGACGCCGTTTCTCTTTCGAGTTTCATTAGCTTATCTTGAAATTCTTCGCTAAGCTTTAGCCCTTTTCTGAAAAGAATCTGGAGGTCTTGCTGATTTTCATTATACTTTTTCAAGATGTCTTTGGCGTTATCTTCAGTCAGCTTTCCTTGCTTAACAAATTCATCAAGCTGATAAATCGGCACAGGCTTCTGTTCAATAATCGGGAATATATCAGGGCGGGCATTTTCACCAACCTTCACTTGCCCAAGGGAAAAGTTCTCTTGTTTT
>Ga0075269_10000032_pt1 | contig 26514 bp, 13 predicted proteins | sample SF_Rice_5C_0N_10_FD_69773 | JGI IMG/M metagenome (GOLD analysis project Ga0075269, IMG submission 69773) | Rice paddy soil microbial communities from Twitchell Island, California, USA - SF_Rice_5C_0N_105 | ecosystem: Environmental > Terrestrial > Soil > Paddy field/soil | place: USA: Twitchell... | reverse complement strand
TAGAATCAGGCTGCTGCCAATTTGTGTAACCAATATGTGTTTGATCCATCATATGATCCCACTTTCCATTAGACATCACCTTGTTGTAGTAATGTGAAAGTTCTTTATCTTTTTCGAATAATTCTCTTACCTTACCAGCTAAACTGTTTGTCTCAGAACGTTTCTGTTCTGCATACAAATGGTTTTCTGCCGCTGTTACATAAAGCTCATTGAGATTAGCACAAGCATCTACAGGATATAGGACAAGTTGATAAAATGCATCTTTATATTCATTCGGAAGCTTTTTATTTATTTTCTCTGCTTCTGCAGCAATCTTATTATAATCATTTACTACAGTTTCTGCTTCCTGGTAATTTGTAAGACTATAAGTATTCGGCGAAAGTAATTCAGGTTTTCTGCGAGCGTTGAATTTAGTATATAAGTTCAAAATATTCGCAGTCTCTTTAGAGTATTTTTCACCGAACTGCTGGGCTACCCAACTCTGAGAATATTTAGGGAGATCATTCGCAGTTATTTTATCAGGGTTCCAGGCATAATCCATGAAGAATGATATAGGGAATTCCATCGGTTTTATATCCCCGACATTCACAATCCATATTTGTTTTACGCCGTATTCGTATGCTAAATGCATCTGTTCCCAAGTTCTTTCAATCTGGTTTGTGTTAAGCCATTTATAATTTCTAGGGCCGCCGACATAATCGAAATGATAGTAAATGCCGTAACCGCCTTTACGCGGCTTTACATCTAGTTTGGGCAGCTTTCTCAAATTCCCCCAATTATCATCGCATAAGAGTAAAGTGACGTCATCAGGGACACGCATTCCTTTATCATAATAGTCCTGAACCTCTTTGTACAATGCCCAAACCTGGGGAATTGTAGTTACATCTTTATGAGTTACTTCTGCAATAATTTTCCTTTGGTCGGATATAATCCTTTCAAGCAGACCGATATTCGCGGTTTGACTCATTGCTTCGTCGCCATTGCCGCGCATTCCAAGAGTGATAATACTTTCATAATCATCCATCCTTTCAATCCCCTTGCGCCAATATTCTCTAAGAACACTATCGTTAGTTTGATAGTTCCAATCACCGTGGCCGTATTTTTCCCATTCCTTCCATGATCGCATCATAGGTTCATGATGCGAAGTTCCCATCACTATTCCATAAGCATCAGCAAGCTTTTGGTTAAGCGGATCATCGTCGTCGAAATTATTATTCCACATTGCAGGCCAAAGGTAATTTGCCTTCAGCCGGAGAAGTAGCTCGAATACCTTTTCATAAAATTTATGGTTGAATCCGCCAAACTTTTCCTGTGCCCAGCCCGATAAGCAAGGCGCTTCATCATTAATAAAAAACCCCCGGTACTTTACTTTTGGCTCGCCGTTTGAGAATTTGCCTGGAATTACATAAAGCTCAGAGTGTTTTTTAACAGGTACATCAGCCCACCAGTACCAGGGTGAAACTCCAATTTTCTCCGAGAGATCATAAATTCCATAGATTGTACCGCGCTTATCGCTTCCAACGATTACCAAAGCCCGGTTGACACCTGGAAATGGTTTTTCAATTGTCTGAATAAATGATGCCTCCCATTTGCCTTTTATTGATAGGACATCGATCTTTTTTTCGCTAACTAGCCTATCTATTAACCGGCTTTCTCCTAATGTTCCTGCAATAATTAATTCTCCGGCAGAAGGAATATTATCAGTGTATAATTTAGGCTTTGCATTTGTTACTTGCTCTACATCCGTTTGGAAATCTTTCAAAGCACGTTCAACCCCCCAATAATCTTTTGAGCTTATAAGCAAAGGAGTTGATTTTCCATTTGCCGAAATAACAAAATTATTTATCTCTTTGTTGAATGTGACATATGATTTATTGCCTTGAGCTTGAAGATTTTGCCCTGCGGATAACAGTATAAAAAATAGTATAGCTATTAATAATACTCCCGGTTGAATTAGATTATTAATGTACCTGCTAATATTTTTATTAATAATTTTACTAATCTTTTTATTCATTTATTTAACACCAATTCTTAGAAATTAATCAGTCGTTTGAACAATTACTCTCCAGGTTATCGGGGAGTTTATAAATTCTAAAATTGCCGCTCACCTGAAGCATACCCAGCATATAGAGCATTCCGTCATAATAACGGTACTTACCTGAAGGTATAGGACTATTCCATAATGCATTAACAAAATCTATTCTATTTCCATTTGTTGAAGCAATCGCAGCAACAGCATTCATAGCTACCAAGCCTGTGCTGCGATCATCACTTAACCTTTTACCTTGGAGTGTATACTGATTTCCATAATTCCCGATTCCCTGATTGCTGAAAAAATCTATAATCCGGTTGCATTCTACAATTTCCCATTGATCTTTATCAAACCATTCATAATCCATTGCCGTATTCATTGCCACCCTCCACGCATCAAACTTAAAATCGTTATTACCGTTTCCCCACGGATTTACCGGTGTGCCGTCGAAATTAGCATAGTCAGGTGTTAATCCGGTGTTTGAATTTGCAGCCTTCCTTAAAAATTTCCTGCCTTCGGAAGCAGCATCACACCAAAATTTATTATTTTTATCTGCCCATCGAGCCCAAAGCTCATAAAAGTGAGGGAGTATATATGAAGGGTCTGTAAATTTATCGGCTACCCCATTCGGTACAAACACGACAAGTCTATTACTCTTATTGAACATATTAGTAACAACATCACCTTCATTTGAAGATTCTGTTTTAGAAAGCATAGCATCTAAAATACTTTGAGCTTCGTTTTTATAATTATATATTCCTTCGCCGTTGCCCCATCGTGATGATGCAAAGAAAAGTGACATGACAAACCATTGCTCTCCATCTGATGCTGAAGCAGAATCTATTTTTGTGCCGTTAGTTTTACAATGCCATGAAAAGAAATCTTTATGCTGTCCGCTTTGGAACTGCATATATGTCTTAGCCCATTTCCATATTCTGTCAAATATTTCTTTTTTATTAAGTTGTACAGATATCATCATTCCATATGACATTCCCTCTGTCCGGACATCCTGATTATTAATATCTTCTATATATCCCATATCAGAACCAACAGGATAGTAAACCCGCTGAGTATTATCATTTCCGAAAAATAACTGATTGAATGAACTATCTACTTTAGATTCAACCTCGGATTGGGTTTTACCTAAAAGTTCTTTAAAGAGATTGGGATATCTGCCGGTATAATATGAACCTTGTTCTGTTTTATTTCCGGCAAACAGTATTATCTGGAATAATAAAGAAAATAAAAAATACTTAACTTTCATAAGATCAAAAATATTTAAGATGCTTCAATAAAATCTGCTTTATTTGCTTTACGCCTCGCGGTTAAATCTTCTTCTATCTTAATCATCATTTTGTTAGTAAGAGGATAGAATAGCATCAATAGTCCGCCGATGATTCCGAAACCTGCAGGATAAAAACTCATGAGCATTCGGATGCCGTTCATAGATTCAGCAGATTGTACTGCATTTGCGATATAACCATGATAAGCAAGTATCCATCCAACGAAAGCTCCTCCTAGTGAAAGGCCTAGTTTAAGAGCAAAGAGTGATGCTGCCATAATTAAGCCAGTAGCACGTCTACTGTTTTTCCATTCCGAGAAATCAGCAGCATCAGTATACATAGCCCATTGAAGTACTGACACCGGGCCGAAGAAGAAAGAAACAAGAAGATTCAGGACATAAATTAAGGTTAAGTTTTGCGGTGAAATAAAATAAAATGATGCACATAGAATTGCACTAATCACTAAAAATCCCAAATAGGTTAGTCTTTTATCGAATATTTTAGAAAACCAGTTTGTAAGAATTGCACCTACAACAGTTGCTATAGTACCAGACATTAAAAATGTAGAGGTTATATCATTGAATGTCATATTAAAATCATGGCCGAACAAATTCCAATGCTCTGCTCCGACATAATATTTAAAATAATAGCTAATTGAAGAACTGCGCATAACTATGTAAATAAGCTGAAAAACAGTTGCACCGGCAATTAACAGCCAGGGTTTGTTCGAAAATAAATCTTTCAGGTCGACTTTGAATTGAGGCTTTTGCCCTATAGGAGGTGCTACCCTTTCTTTGGTGGTAAAAAAAGTAATCATAAAAGCTACAAAAGCTAAGCCTGCGATAGAAGCCATTGCAAGCTGCCAGCCGACTTGCACATTTCCATGTCCGAAATAACTAACTAAATATAGAGTAACGCCTTGAACTGTAAATCCGCCGGAAAATGCAGCAACAAAACGGTAGGAAGAAAGAACAACCCGCTGCTCTGAATTTGAAGTAATTACTCCCATCAATGCAGAATATGGAACATTAATAGCAGAGTAAATCATCATCATAAATGAATATGATATATAAGCATAAACTAATTTACCGGTAGTGTTAAATCCAGGAGTTGTAAAAGTTAAAACTCCTATAATTGCAAATGGCAAAGCGAACCATAAAAGGAAAGGCCTAAACTTGCCCCACCTCGTCTGCGTTCTATCCGAAATAATCCCGATTATAGGGTCAAAGAACGCATCCCATATACGGGTTACCAGGAACATTGTTCCGACAGCAGCTGCAGGTAAACCAAATACATCGGTATAAAAAATTAATAAGAAAAGTATGAAGGTTTGAAAAAATAAATTAGATGCATAGTCGCCTAAGCTGAATCCAATCTTTTCTTTGATGGACAATTTATCTGTAAAATTCTGCAAAACTCACCCCGCACATTTATTTATTTGGTTTAGAAAATTATTTTTTATCGAAACTAAATTATCAAGAAAAATATTATGATATAGCCGGATTAAATATTTTATTCTACACTTAAAATAATCTTATATAGGTCTTCATACCTCGAAGAATTACCTACCATAATTTCGAAATCTCCGGGTTCAACAGTAAATTCCATATCAATATTTGTAAATGATAATAATTCAGTTTCAATTACCAATGCAACGGTTTTTGATTCCCCAGGCTTTAATCCGATTCTTTTAAAACCTTTTAGTTCCTTTACAGGTCTGGTAACTGAGCTAACTAAATCTCTAATATATAATTGAACTACTTCTTCACCGAATCTACTACCTGTATTTTTGACATCGACAAATACTTTAGTTGATTCAGTTTTACTAATATTCTGTTTTTCAAGTCTTAGGTTGCTGAATTCGAAACTGGAATAACTTAAACCAAATCCGAAGGGAAATAATGGTGATACATCACCGTCTAAATAACCCCGGCGTGCAGAGGGCTTATAATTATAATAAGAAGGTATATGCCCTGCCGAACGCGGAATAGAAATTGGCAGCTTTCCGCCCGGATTGTAATCACCAAATATTACATCAGCAACTGCATTGCCCGTTTCCTGCCCTAAATACCAGCATTCGAGAATAGCAGGAACATTTTCATTAATATAGTTAATCGATATTGGGCGTCCATTAAAAATCAAAGCTATAGTAGGCTTTCCGGCTTCAACTACTGTTTTTACCAGTTCATTCTGCATTCCGAAAAGCTCAAGATCTGATCTATCACCCATATGTATTTTATTCCAGGCTTCTCTTGAAGTAAGTTCATTATCTCCTACAGCAAGTATAACAAAATCTGCTCTCTGAGCTGTTTGAACGGCTTCCAAAATCAGCTTCTTATTCTCGTGCGGGTCAGGGAATGTTATTATATCATCCTCCCATGCACCTGTATTTGTTATCTTACAACCTTCACTATAAATAATATCGTAATTATTTCCGGCTTTATTAATTATACCATCTAATACAGTAGTATAATATTTAGGTTTGCCGCTGTATCCTCCTAACAATTTATAATTCGCATTTGGGCCTATAACAGCTATAGTTTTTTTTGTTTGGTTTTCCCCCGATACAATTTTAAGAGGTAGAAGATTACCTTCATTTTTAAGCAGTGTAATAGTTTGATGAGCTGCTTTTAATGCAAGGCTTCTATCTTTTTCAAGTTTTGAATCATTCTGAATTAAATCGGGATCAACAAAAGGATCTTCGAATAATCCAAGAAGAAATTTATACCATAAGAGAGAACCGACCAATTCATCAATTACAGATTCTTTAATTTTGCCGTCACGAACTAAATTAGTTAAATTCGGATAGCAATCCGGATCAGGAAGTTCTATACTAACTCCTGCATTAACAGCAGCAATTGCAGCTTCATTTTTATCTTTAGCAACCGAATGGCTTATAGCTTCATCCCTTTGGTTTAATTCGGTAACTGCATAATAATCGGAAACTACGAAACCTTCAAATCCCCATTCTTGACGAAGTATTTTTTTTAACAGCCATTTATTTGCATGCGAGGGTACACCGTCTATTTCATTATAAGAAGCCATTACGCTCATAGCATTGCCTTCTTCGATGGCTTTTTTAAATGGATATAAAAATGTATCTCGGAGTATTCTTTCCGAAACATTTACCGGCCCGCAGTTAGTACCAGATTCAGGCTGACCGTGTGCAGCAAAATGTTTAAGGGTTGCTATTACTCTCTTATTATTAATGTAACCATTTGAATGACCATTGAAACTGATTTCTCCCTGGAATCCTTTTACAGCAGCTACTCCCATTCTTGAAACAAGGAAAGGATCTTCGCCGAAGGTCTCTTCAACTCTTCCCCATCTCGGTTCACGAGCAACATCTACAACAGGAGTTAATGCTTGATGAGCTCCCCGTAAACGGGCATCTTCAGCTATTGAAGTATATATCTCTTCGATCAATTCGGGGTTAAATGTTGATGCCAAGCCTATTGGCTGTGGATAGCTAGTTGCATCCTTTCCTGCCAAACCGTGAAGGCATTCTTCATGGAAAATAATCGGAATTCCAAGACGTGTCTTGTGCATAAAATATCTTTGGATTTCATTGGCGAGATTTGCCATTTCTTCAGGCGCCAGGCCGCCGTTGGTGTCACTTAATCTCCCGATTTGCCCTAAACCGTTATTGAAATTTGAGTTTAACTTTGAATGATCAAGTTTCCCATCATCATCTAATATCCTCTCTTTTTTTTGCCCCCATATACAGATCATTTGAGCTACTTTTTCTTCAATCGACATCTGACTTAATAAATCTTTTACTCTTTCAGTGATTGGCAAATTCGGATTTTTGTAGCCCCTACCCGTTTTTTGATTAGTTTCTTCGTCAAGAGAAAGTTTATTTATCATCTTTTATTCTCTAATTAAATCTTCGGTATTCATTATAATTTATTTTCTGTTTTAACAGTTCAAATAAAATTGAACCGTTTTAATAATACAAAGATTACAAATAAATGTCAATAATAAATTGAAAATTAAGGCTGTTAATTCAACTATTTGCCGGGATTTTTAGATTTAAGAAGGAATTATTGGTTTAAGACTTTGGTAGATTCTCTTATGATAAATTCGGTTTCTAGAACTACCCTCTCTATCTGCAAAAATTTCGGGGATTCAATATTCCGAATTAGTATTTCTGCTGCCCTTCTACCGATTTCATGCTGAGGTGCGCTTATTGTAGTTAATGGAACAGGATATATTTTTGCATAAGATATATCATCGTTACCGATTATTGAAATTTCATCCGGGATTTTGATATTTAGTTCTTTCAATGCAGTTATTACTGCCAGAGCCTGAAGGTCATTAAAACATACAATTGCAGTCGGATATTCCTTTCGGTTCTTATGCTTAAAATATTCTAATGTTTTTCTATAGCTCTCCTCATGATCAGAACCAATAGAAACTATCATGCTCTTATTAAATACAAGCGGACTTTCACTAAAAGCATGACGAAAGCCTTCTATTCTCTCTTGCGTATGGGATGAGCTGGGCGGACCGGCAAAATGGACTATCTTTGAATGTCCGCTTTCAATTAAATATTTGACTGCCTTTTTTATTGCCCGTATATTATCCACTGCAACAACGTTTGCCTGGATCCCTTTAACATCTTCAAGAAGAACAAAAGGATAATTTATCATTTTCAACTTAAACAGGTGTTCAATTTCAGAAGCACCTTCCACAATTGGAGCAATTATAATCCCCTTTATATCCTTGGTTGAGAATAGATGAGATAATTGCTTTTCGTATTCATGGTCATTTTCAGAGCTGGCAACAATTACAGAATACCCTTTGCTTTTTGCATACTCTCTCGCGCCGGTAGCAATTGAAGTATAAAACGGATAAGTTAAATCTTTAATAATAATGCCGATACTTTTATCCTTACCGCCGTTCTTTAAATTACGGGCTACTCCTTTAGGTCGAAAGTTCAATTCCTTCATTATTTCCAGAATATGATCTCTGGTTTCGGGTTTCACGGTATTCTTACCATTGATAACTGCAGATATGGTTCCCTTAGATACCCCGGCCTTTTTTGCTACCTCTTCAATTGTAATTTTTTTCATTAATATAAATGTTTCTCCGGCAACGTTAAATATTATCTATCTTTTTATTGAAACGTTTTAATTTTCAATGCAAAAATATCGTATACTAATGTTAAAATCAATTATAATTACCATTTAACTAATAATATTTATATCCTTATATGTCACTTATTCCAAGTCAATTCTAATTGTTTTCATGTTGTTATAACGAATTCAACATGGCATTAAGATCAATTTATTCGCTGACATATACTCGAATATCAAATATTGGAATAGCTGAAAATTCATAATTATTTTTTATAATAACATAAACGATAGAAGTAATATTTAATATTTCGGTATTTGTCGCCTTAGGTATTTTTATTTTAGTCTTCACTCTTACAGCGGTAAAATCGATGCCTCTATTTAAGCAGCATCATTTTTTTAACTTGAGTAAATTTACTTCCGGAGACATTAAAAGCTTCAAACATATATAAGTAGATCCCGCTGCTTAGGCCGGAAGCATTAAAATTAATTTCATATGAACCTTCTTCTTCTATTTTATTAACCAGAGTTGCAATTCTCTGCCCTAATAAATTATAAACTGTTAATTTAACCATACCGGATTGTGGTATACTATATCGAATTACCGTAGACGGGTTAAAAGGATTCGGGTAATTTTGCATCAGAGAAAAGTTTCGCGGGATAGAAGAATATTTTTCAATCCCTGTAATTTGATCTCCTGTAATAAATAATGCCGTAGAACTGTACCTACCTGTATCTCCAGGGTTAAATGCAAAAACATGCCAATAATATTTTGAGTTTGCTTTAAGTGTATCTAATTGCCATGACGTATCAGCTACAGTGGTATCAACAGCCAAAGATTTAAACGCAGTATCTGAAGCAACCTGAATATGATAATATTTTGCTCCTGTGACAACATTCCATGTTAGTATTGGATTCCTTAGGACCGTAGCTGAGTCTGCAGGCGATACATGAACAAGCCGGAGATAAGCTGTAAGATATGTACGCAGCCATTGCAGTGCCGGGCGTTCAACCAATCTGTCGGTAAGTAAATAAGCATTTGGTTCTGCGCTCCACATATAATATAACTGATACCCCCAAATCGTTATCCCCTTTACGCCGGGGTCTTCATATAACATGGTAAATATAGATTGATATTTTTGTAATTGAGTATTATCATTTGATTCATTAATGGAAAACTCAGAAATATAAACTGGCAATCCTGTTGCAGTTAATTTATCTAAGTAAGTTTTCAATATACTCACCGAGGGCCCATCTACTTCAAATGAATGTGCCTGCACCCCTATGCCGTCAATTAATCCTCTGTCCTTTAATAAATTGATTATCTTTAAATAAATCGTATTCCTGTTAGCATCATTTATAACGTTGTACTCATTTATTAACAGCTTAGCATTTGGCCAATACTGACGTGCTAATTCAAATGCTTTAATTACCCAATCCCATCCGGTCGTACCGCTGCCCCCGAGAGCATTCATATAACTTGGAGCATGAGATATTGGTTCATTCACTACATCGACAAAAGCAGTTTGAGGATACCTCTTACCGCATGTATCTATCCAATTTACTATTGCACGGTATTCTTGAACAGAGTCTAAACTGCCATCTGTCATAAAGGTAGGCTGCTGGGTATTCCAAATCAGGTTATGTTCTTTGAAAGGATAACCGTGGGAAATGGCATAGTTATATATCTGATCGAGATTTGAAAAATTATACGATCCCGTATCGTTGTATTGTACACTTCCCCATTTTCCGGCATTCCCGGGAGTGACCTGATTCCAATATTTTGCAAAATTATTGGCATTACTAGTAGGACTAAAATTCCCTGTATAAGGATCTGTATTTCCGACAAATTTACTATTTTCAGTTGCAAGCTGAGAAAAACTTTGGGAGGTAAATAGAAAACTCAAAATAAATATGAAGCATGAAAAAGCAAGGAAATTATGAACCCATTTCACATGCTTAAAATGCTTTTGTCTGTTGTAAAAGAGAAGCCTAAAGTTACAATTCATCATTATAAAAGTCCCTTCAAAATAATAACTCATCAAGTTATAGCTGCGCAACCTGTTTAATAAAAATATTGAACCGTTTCAATATTATAAAAAACTTATTGAAATATCAAGAAAAATATGACAAAGTGAGTATAAATAATAGAGACGTTGCCTCAATTATTAGATTAAGGAATTATTGTTTCATTTTTATATCTTTTATAATTTTATTTAAAATTGTCTGTCCTAAACGGTGAAGCAGGCAACTCTTCTTTGTTATATAAATTTGCGCCTTCGGGATCATCAGCCCATGCATAACGAACCGCAATAGGTTTCGATATTTTATTATTCCAAACAACTACATTATCCCCTACTATTTTTGCATCTGCCCACACAAACTTTTTATCCGCTCCGGCGATAGCGAAATATTTAAGTTTGCCCCCATCTTTAGCTATTAAACCATCACCTACGCTATTAAATGATAATGTAATTTTATTCCCTACAATCTTCATTGACTTATATATAGGGCCTGAGTCTATTATATTATCATCTCCATATGCTATTTTTTCTGCCGCAAGGAAGAGCCTATACCCCACATCTCTTTTATCAAGAGGGTGGATATCATTCCATTCTCCGATATCGTATGTAACTGCTATTCCGGTGTTTGGAACTGATAAAATCTTCAGTTGGGCTTCACGCAATAAAGCCCAGTTGCTTCTTGAAGGCTCATTCTTTGGTTCCATAAAATTAGGAAGCTGCACAAATAAGAATGGGAAATTTCCTTCGTTCCATTTTTCTCTCCAGTCTTGAATTAGAGTTTTCATAAGGTTATAATATTCCCACGGCCTATCTGCATTTGATTCTCCTTGATACCAAATTACACCTTTAATACTATAATTAATAAGAGGCGCAATCATTGAATTGTACAGACCAAGAGGCATCCATTGTATAAAAGTTTGCCCTGCCATCTGTGGCATTATTCCCCCGAGCCGGTATTTCCATTCGCCGTCTATTTTAATCGTATCATTTCCTATTACAATTGCATAAAGTTTATCGGGGACAAAACCGCCTTTTCCTGCATTACTGATGACCCGTACAACAATAGAATTTGCGCCGGCTTTTAATATTCCTGCCGGAATATCAAATCTGCTTGGCGGATATTGGTAACTAATAGTTCCGACAAAAACTCCATTAACATATGCTGAGTCTGCATCAACTACCCTGCCTAGAATTAATTTAGCTGGCTTGCCGGCTATTGTAGATGGGATATTAACTTTCCTTCTGAACCATACAACTCCATTAATCCAACCTAGGTTAGTTTCATCTGCCCAATAGCCAGGGACTTTCATAGACTCCCAATCAGAAGTATTTAAAGAAGAGTCGTACCACACATGCTGCGGATCCTTATTGCCCTGATCAACTTTCCATAACTCTTTATTCCATGCATTCACTCTTGCATAATCAGCTGTCTGTATTTTTTTAATTAAAGAACTATCTCTAAAAATCTGAGCTTGATTATAATATTGTGGAAATTTCTTCAACTCACCGGCACTTATCCATGATTCAATTGGTGAACCGCCTAGGCTCGAATTTATTAGACCGATAGGCACCTTATATTTTTCATAAAGAAACTTGCCGAAGAAATAGGCGACTGCGGAAAAGTTAGGTGTATTTTCAGGGTTGGCTATCTTCCAGCTCGCCTCTCCAGCAGATACATTTCCCGGTGCTATTTCGCCTTGCGGGCTATTAAAATTATAACTGTCAGGAACCTTAAACTGCCTTATATATTTATTTTCAGAATGTGCAATTTCTCCGCGGTAATTCCAACTTACTCTACTCATCCATAATTCCATATTAGATTGGCCTGAACATAGCCAGACTTCACCAACCATTATGTTATGAATAGTAATTGAATTACTTGCGTCAATCTTCATCTCATATGGGCCTCCGGCTTCCATTTTGGGAAGCATAATATTCCAATTACCACTATCATCAGCAGTAGTGTTATATGTTGAATTCATAAAATGCATGGAAACTTTCTCACCCTTCCCTGCCCAGCCCCATATTTTAACACTAATATCGCGCTGAAGAACCATATCGTCACTTATGAGCTTCGGAAGCTTTACCTGGCTAAAAGATGTTATGGAAATAAGTAGAGAAAAAAGTAGAACTACTTCACTTATTCTATATTTAAAATTCATTGCTTCGATCTCCTGATTATTTATTTTAAAAGTACTAATTTTCTTATTGATAAGAACCTTTTTGCGTTATCCCCAATAGCTTCAATCTTATAAATATATATTCCGCTGGCTAAATCCCTTCCGCTAAAAACTACTTGATATTTGCCTGCATTTTGTTTTGAGTTTATAAGAGTAATTACTTCTCTTCCAAGTATATCATATACCTTCAAGGTAACGAAACTGTTCCTGGGCAATTGATAACTTATTACTGTTGTGGGATTGAATGGATTTGGATAGTTCTGGCTTAGTGAATAATTATTTGAGATATGACTATTATTATTATCCACATCAAGGGCTGACGATCCTAATCCCATCAATGCAACTGTATCGGTTATTCCAGCGGCCCTGCTTTTCATGATAATATACCCGGATTGCGTCAATGTATCTTTAGGTGAAAAAATAATTACCAGATATTTGCTTTGGCCCGACATAAGAGTTAAAGAAGAAGATAAATGGGAAAAATTTGAATTCGTTGAAATAATCGAGTCTAAGTATAAAGTATCTGCTCCATTATTAGAAATGAGCAGGCTATCCTTTTTGAATCCGCCTATATTTACTTTTCCAAAATCAATTGATTGATTTGAAAGTGTTAACAATGCTATCTTTGGTCCGTTATAAACCTTCGCATAACTGATACCGTCATACCATGTACGGGCTATGTCTCCGGTTAGTGAATTTGTTCCCGTTTTTACAGCATCGTCGTCAATAAAAATACTTAAAGTTTCTAAAGAAGTAACATTGACTCGTCCGATGTAAGCTCTATATAAAAAAGTATTGTTCCCGCCGGTAGTAATTATAGGAGTATAGTAATCTGTGCTGTCGACTTGTTCACAAGCCATTTGTCTGAATAACTGCATACTGTTTTCTGTTAAGCCCGCTTTTATTCTCCAGTCAGCATTAAGTGAAGTACTTCCCCAAAAATTTACCCAAATGTCATATGTGCCTGCTTCGGGAAGAGTTAATCTAGTTTTAAGTTCAGGCGCATCTTCGCCTCCAATTTCAGCAGAAGTAAAAACAGAACCTCCATTGCCATAGCCTGTCCGTTCATGCCATTTATTGTCTGCAATGCCTGCATCAGAATTAGGCCCCGTAGTTATTAAGGTGTCACTTAGAGCAAGAGTAGTATTTAATTTTGATGCATCTGCATAGAATAATTTACCGGAAGTTTCGGATTTATTATCAATGATACCAACTACTGCTGCATCGAAAACTTGAGCTGCGCTATATGTGCCGCGGCACCAAAGTAAAGCAGTATGGTCAGTATCCCAATAGGGAACCACAGGGCGTAAATTATCACTCTCCGAGCTCTCGGTTATTGGCGTCCAGTTCCAACTTGTTCCGTTGTCAGAAGTGACTCCTTTAAATATTTCGCGTACATTGAATATTATCGTAGTGTCTCTAGGATCCCTCGGTGTTGATATATAAAGAGTGTTTGGATCATTAGGGCACAGGCACGCAAGCCCTGTATAATCAGCTTCAGAAGAATATAATTTATGTCCGGCTTTACCCAGATATGTGTATGACCAATCCTTCCCGTCATATTTGCAATATATAAAGTCATGATCAGGATCGATATTATCATCAGGATAGCCTGGGCTTAAACTCTGATTTGTCCTTGCAGTTATGATTGCTGCAATTGTTCCGTCATCATATCTCATAAGATCGCACTGCCAGCATCTTCTCTCCGCTATATTTCCAACAATTGTACTATCACCGAATACTTTTGTAAAATCCTTATAAGTAGGTATAAACGTAGTATCGAAAATATTATCGTCTACTAAAGAACCATCCGACTTAAATGCTTTCCCTCCTTTAATGTATCCATGATATATGCTTGTTAAAGTATCACGCGGATGCTGCTCAGTAAAAATAAAATCAATTCTATCTATACCATTACTCCAGTATTTATAATATCCCTTATTATAACTGTTGCTTGAATTTGTGGTCAATTGACCTCCCCATGCCCAAGTATTTCCCATATCCGTCGAAACTAAAAAGTTGGGTGAACGATGGTTTGCTCTTTGAAAATCGTACATCCTTCCTTCTGCGGAAAGATAATAAACATTATTATACGCAAGAGTGTAGTCAATTTCTCCGGGCTTTGTTCTCCAGTCATAAGTCTGCTCAGGCGCCCATGAGTTTCCCGTAAATATTCTATATCTGGTAACATAATTATCATAGTGCTGATCATACATCGCTAGGTATTTACCGTCCGGCCGAATTATAAAACCGGCAGAATTGTGGTCATCGCAATTGTACTGCCATTGATTTAAAATAAATCGCCCGGGTATATATGTACTTAGATCAAATAGTACCGCTTCATCAGATCCGTTGCGGGTTTGGCCTCCGGTACCTTTACCACTGGCATCACTGCCGATAATCATTTTCCCATTTAATGTATCAACGATTACTCTTTCATCCTGAAACCAGCACCAAAGGCCATTATCATTAAATTGAATTAAATTGCCATGTACTATATCATGTTGAACTTGTCCAAATAAATATACAGCCATCATGAGAAAACCAGCTAGAGTACTACGTAATATGAAACTGAATATTTTAGGCATTATTTTTTTATTAATTATTATTTTTATTTAATGAATCTACATCAAAATATTTTTCTGCAAACTTTATAAATGCCGGCCAATTGGGAAGTGTAGTATGTCCTCCAAAATGCTGCCTAAATCCGATATCGCCTTCAATGAGCGCCGTACCAATCGGGGGCATTTTATTAGTTCCTAATCCTTTTTTGCCTAGTAATCTATAAACAGGGCCGGCAGCAGAAGATGCCATAAATTGTCCTTTATCATCAACCCAATTACCTTCAACTTTAGGTGAGCCGCAGCTAATAAAAACAGGACGGGGTGCGCACATAGCAATAAGCTCATGTGAATCCACAGGTAAATCATTTGGGGTAAGAGAACCTGCATATTTTAAAAAGTTACTACAGAACCATTGATATTCGCCTGATGATGCAAGGTTCTCAACCTGTTCCCCGAAATGCCGGCGAAATAAGGTTGCACCGCCTTTACCGGAAGAGCCAATAAATCCTATGGAAAATCTTTGATCATACGCCATAGTAACTAATGCTGCCTTCCCATAACGCGAAAGGCCTTCAATTCCAACCTTATTTCCTTCGACTAAAGTGTCAGTCTTCAAATAATCTAAAGCTCTGCTGGCGCCCCACGCCCATGTACTAAGCGTACCCCAATCATCTAATTTGCGGGGCTGCCCTTTATTAACTAAGCCTATTATTCCTTTTGTTAACCCCGCTCCGTTATCTGCCCGGAAACTTGTGGGGATCAAAATAGCGAATCCCCATCCTTTGGATAAAACCATCGGCTGCCAATTTGACATTGAATCTAAATACTTTTTATGCGCCTCAGTCATCTTAAAATTTGCTGGGAATGAAAAACCAAACTCCATTATTACTGGTACACGTACTTTAACATTTGCCGGCACTGTTAATGTTAAATTTATTTCAACAGTTATTAAAGGATAAGAGGAATTATCAACATGACCGGTTATTTTTTTAGTAATTACAGGTATATTTTTTACAGTATCACTTTTAGAACTTACAACTTCCCAATTAACTTTAGGAACATCCTTGGGAACTCTACCGTATATTTCCACGTCAAAATCTTCTTTAATTTCAGGGCGTCGAAGCTTCCACCACATTTCCGGTGTTTTAACTTTTTGACCGTTATTCAAAATCAATGGATCCGGCAGATTATGATATGGGTTCGCTATGAATTCATCAGAGTTAGCAGCATTAGGTGAATTAGGATTTCCAGATGGGCCTGGTCTTAGTGAATCTATGCCCAGCATTTTCATAATCCTCGTGTGGTCCTCTTTGGCTGTCAATTCTACCGGAGATTTAAGCGAATCTGATATAGATTTAGAAATTGTCTGTGCAGATAATTGAATTACAACAAAAATAATTATAAAAAAGATGTAATAAACTTTTTTCATTTTACTTTAGAAGGATAAGTTTTTTAGTCTCGCTGAAATTTCCGGAACTCAGCTGGTACAAATAAATTCCGCTTGATAATCCTTCTGAATCAAAAGAAACTGAATAATTCCCCGGCTGACGGTATCCTTCGTATAATGTTTTCAATTCCTGCCCAAGCAAATTATAAATTTTCAGAGTAATAAAGCTGCTTTTCGGAACCGAATATCCGATTTGAGTTTCTGGATTAAAAGGATTAGGATAATTTTGCATTAGTAAAAATTTAACCGGCTGATTTTTTAACCCTTCATTTATTAGAGTTGCTGATTTCCCTGAAAATAAAGTTAGATCAACTGCTTCCGCCATCATATGATGCCCTGTCTCGCTTGGATGAAGATGGTCACCAGAATCATAAGCAGGCAGCAGCCTTGGCGGATTTGAGTTATCCTGCATTGCAGAATCAAGATCAATGACCGCATCAAAACGCCCGCTTTTACGTATCCAATCGTTGACAGTCTGCCATGCCTTTTGATGATCCGGTGAATCGTATGATGATCCGCCAAAGGGCAGCAGAGTTGCGCCATATACTTTGATACCGTGTGCATGGGCGCTGTCGATCATTTGTCCGAATGCAGAAATTAAATTCTGAGCAACTTGAGTTGAATTCCAACCATATCCAATATCGTTTATTCCCTCAAGAATTATCACCCACTTTACGCCGCTCTGATCTAAAACGTCGCGGTTAAACCGGCTTAGCGCAGAAGGCCCTAGGCATTGTCCAAGTACACAATTTCCTCCAATCCCTTCATTCAGCACCGCAACATTTTTTGTATCCGGATTATTCTGAAGTCGACGCGCTAGTTCATCAGGCCAGCGATCCTGTTTATTGGTACCGGATCCCCGCCCGTCTGTTATTGAATCGCCAAGTATAGCAATTGCGCTTGAAGAATCAGTCGCCAAAATATCAATAGAATTAATAACATACCAATGATCCGTTGTGACTGCCCCGGAGAAATCCGGTTTGGCAACTTCATCGCCTGTTAATATATATGAAGTGGTTCTTGATCCTGGATGTCCGGTAATATCCGGCGAGGTATTCCCGAAATAAATTGTTATATCAACATCGCTCAGCGGCTGCAATGTATATTGGAACGAATCTGATGTAACCGCTGAATCAGCTTTCATCGTAATTTCCGGGCTTCCCTTAAAATATAAAATTTTATCTGTTGTTGTATCAATTATTCCGTTTCCTTTGGAAAGCGCTATATGAACTGATTTCATTGTTACAGAGCTTTTGCTGAATTCATTTGAAAACCTGATTCGAAGACTATCGCCTCCGATTGAAACATGAACAATTTGCCTGATGGTGTTATTGCTTAATCCCGGTGCAGGAGGATTATTGCCGGTTTCAACTAATTGCGGCGCAGTACTCCAGGTTCCTACCCATTTTTCTCCCGTGGTTGATTTTGCTTGAGGTTTAGCATAACTAGAAGATACGAAAATTAAAAATGGTAAGATTAAGACACCTAAGATCCAAAATAAATTATGCACATAACGTAAATTTATTTTAACAGAAATATTCATTATTTTAGTTTTGCAATACACAATTAAATCGTCTCCACATTATTAATAAAGTAAAATAATTTAATATCCATTTGAGAAGCTGGAACTATCACCCTTAACAATTGTTCAGGCACAAAACCGCATTTAATTTTCTTCCTCATTGAATTGATTGTTTTATTTTAAATAGATCATCTTTTTAGTCTCACTGTAATAGCTTGTAGAAATCCTATAATAATAGATGCCACTGGCTAGATCGTTCGCATTAAAATTAAGCTCGTGAGCACCTGCAGTATATTCTCCGTTGGTGATGGTAGAAACTTGCTGGCCTAATTGATTAAAAACTGTCACCTTTACTTTGCTTTCACTCGGCAATGTAAAATCAATTTTGGTAGACGGATTAAAAGGATTAGGATAATTTTGTTCAAGCCGGTATTCATACGGATAGTTTTCACCTTCGATATTTTTTCCGGATACTCCGGTTGTTACGCTTCCAGTAAAATAAAAAGACTGCAGCATAAATAGTTTAACTGAACCCGTTCCCGTAAATTTTAAATAAACATCGTGATTTCCTGAAACTGATTTAGATAATTTAACAGAGAATGTTTGGAATGTCGTCCACGATCCGGTATTAGAGATATTGCATTCGGCAATTTTAGTACTCGCATCAATTGAATCAATATATACTTCAACGATGCCTCCGTTTGCTGCGCTTGATGCAGCTATGTCAAGAGAATCACACGTCCTTTTGTATATTGAATTACCGAATTCCACACCGGCATATAAAGCCCAATCATCATTATAAATATTATCAAGGGCTGTAGAACCTCCCCTTAAAACTATTGGCGAAGTTCCGAATTGATTAGCAGGGCACCCGGCTAATATAGGAGTGTACGCATCGCGATAAATATAGAAATTGAAATATGCAGAGCTGTTTTGGACAAATAATCCCTGGCGGTTACCGGTCCAGGAATTATAATTAGGTTGCAGCCCATCTAATTCTGTCGCATCAATGCTGCCGACTGAATTCCAGCTGAGGCCGTCAGCGCTCCAATATCCTGTTATCAAATGATTAACGCGAACTAACTTAAGCCAAACAGTATCGCCGGCAGTATTTTCACTTGAATAAGAATACCGGTTTGAAGAAAATACAATTTCTTTTTTACCTGTTGAAGTATCAATTGTACTGCTTAATTTAAAATAAATAGTCTCGTTACCATTAAATATCCAGAGGCCTGCTTGATCATTTGGAACCTGCGGATTAAAATCAACTAGAGTCATCAGCGAATTGTTATGTTCGCCGTCTTTTTTAATTATTGTATTTGCCTTTCTCTTATCAGATAACCAAAGCCAGCCGGGTCTTTTTATAAGTGAATATGAACTCGATGGAGTATAACCCAAAAAGGACCATTCCGGATTTAATTTATTCGAAGTAAAGAAATCTGAATGCGGAACCATCCAGGGGATTCCGCTGCTTGGCAGGATTGGCGCATTCTTAGGAACATTAACAGGGTAATCAGCAGTAGGCTTACCGCTTGTATCATAATATACTTCGTTTAATAACCCCTGCCTTCCCTGTCCATACCATTCATTATTATTCGCGCTTCTCCATAATGGATGAATAACCCAGCTAGTGCTGTCATATATCATAATTGCGGCAGAACAATGGTTAGGATTAGTAAACAATGCAGATGAAGCAAGAGGATCAGAGGTATTAAAGAAATTAACAGGAGTTGTCCATGCTGTCTCGCTGTCAGTCAGCGTTTGGCTTCTCATAACATATTGCCCGCCTGCAACATTTTTAGCAAACGAATAATAATATTCGCCGTTATGTTTCCACATTACAGGGCCTTCAGCCCAGCTATACTGATATGAAGGTCCCGGGTTTAGCCAGGTTAAGTTCAGAACTTTCCCGCTAGGCTGACCGCTATTTCCTAATTGAACTATCCAGTTATTCGCTTGGCCGTTCTTTACCAGCAAGTACCATGTGCTGTCACTATCGATAAAAATTGAATTATCATATCCCAGTCCTGGCACGCCTGCCGGAGTATTCATCACTGTCGGCATCGACCATGGCCCTCTTACACTGTCCGCAGTAACAAAATACATTCCACTATTACCCTTGAAAAAATCCCACCACTTTCCACCGTGATAAACTACCTGCCCGCCCCAGCATCCTCCGCCGGGGGTATCCCCATAACCGGTCCATGCGGCACTTACAGGCTGTGCGATCGCCTCCCAATGAACCAGATCTGTTGAATGATATATAATCGGAGTCGGATTAAATGATGAACCGGTTGTGTAAAATTCATTTCCTACTTTTGTTAGTGTGCAGTCAGGATGATCCCCCGGAATAATGGGATTCATATAAGTTTTAAAACTTAATGACTGAGCAAATATCAAATTACTCAAAAAGAGTATACAATAAATTAGTAAAATTTTAATCATTAAATATCCTTAAATTGGATTATGATCTTCAAAGTAATTTAAGTCATGTGCCGGTTTCTCAAGGCCGGAAGTTATCCGCATCTTCCAAACATTTGGAAATACAATACACAGCCTTCTTTCCAATTAATTGCATCTTCATGTCAAATATTTAGAAAAGAAACCGCATAAACACAGTTAAGAATTATTCTTATCATGGCGAATAAAAAATATATTTATCTTTCAGTTGTCCGACAGTTATACTGTCGGACAAAACTCTTATAGCAGTTATATTGCTGTCCTTAGCAGAATAACTACATAATGTAATTTATTTATATTTATAAAGAACCACTTTCTGTATGCTATAAGTATTCCCCGGCAAGTCCATGTGTCTGCCTTGATGACTCTGATCCCCATTCATCCGGAGGCCGGAAATCCATTTCCCGTCTGCAAATTTTCCTTCATCAAGACTTCCGATGCCTGCAATTGTGCCGTCACTATCTGCGGATTCAAACGTTACAATTAGTCCTCTACCTGCAATATAATATTCATTCGGAGAGGCCATTATTATCAAACCGCCGTACCTTGGATTCTCTCCTTCTGTTTTAGGTGCATACGGCCAACTGTATTCATGGTGAAAATTAAATATATAATCTCCTAATTTTATATTTGCAGTTTCACCTGCACTATCCAGTATAACTCCTGCCATTGTACCTTTACCTTGATTAGCAAGGATCAACGGTGAAAGCTGCTGCAACACTTCATACCCTTTCGAAACCTGATTATCGGATGGATCAGCGAGAGACTCAATTGAGAAAGGGCTGTAGCCCATTACATTATGCTGTGCGATTGCATAAAAAGCATTCGCAATGCTTTGATTATTACCTACTTCAGGAATGAAAAACTGATTATACAATTGGCCTGGTTTACTTATAGGAATATCAAATTTTGAGACCCACTCGGCAAAGCTCTGAAAATAAATATCAGGCGCAAGGAAATCTATAGCAGTAGCCGCTGCTTTCCATATATCCATAAGATGAGGCAAGGGCCCTCCGCTAGGATATTGGCCGGGTTTGTAGCCCGGGCGAATTAATGCTGCATTTACATACATAGGTATTGGATATTCTTTCTTTCCTGCTTCAGCAACATAATTTGTGTATTTAGCATAATTCCATGCCATAAATATTTCGTCAGTAGTTAAACCTTCTCCGAAAATTCCTTCCCAATTGCCTTTTGTCTTAAATCCATTCTTCTGCCATATGTCATAAAGATAGGAATTCAGCTTAGCCTTATTTTCTTTAAGATAATTAACAAATTCTTCCGGCACTTGCGCATTGAATGCTTTATCTGCTTCGCTGCAGTAGTCCCTTGCAGTTGGTATCATGCCTATTTCATTTTCAACTTGAACAAGCACTACCGTCTGCTCTTTCTCATCAAATCTACGTATATGTCTCATCAAAGCTGCAAATGCGTATGCATCTGCATTTCTGTTTGTTTGACTGAAAGCTGTAAGTATCTCTTCTGCCCTTCCATTTTTCTCTCTTGCCCTCGGGAATCTTTCTTCATTAGTTTTTATCCAGAGAGGTACATAACATGACATGCTGTTCTTCCAGGTACCGAACCATAGGAATACAAGTTTAATTTTATTTTGTCTTGCATCTGTTATAATACTGTCAACAAGTGTAAAATCAAATTCTCCCTCTTTAAGCTCAATTAGCTCCCAGTAAACAGGCACTACCAGAGTATTTAAATGCATATCAGTTATCTTCTGCCAGATTTTATCCATATAATGAATATCAGAAGCACTTGAATTGCCTGTTTCACCAGCTAACATTAGATAAGGTTTGCCATTTACTATAAGCTGCATTGCAGAGATTTGCCTTTTTAAATGCGGGACTCCATTGCTTCCGGTTAATCCGGTAGATTGAGCGTTTAATACCATAATATCAATAAACGAAAAGAATAAAATCCCTGCGAGAATTATTTTATTTGTAAAAGTACTCATCATCTCAATCCCTAATTTGAAACAAAAGTTGTTATACTCGACGGTTCTAATGTATAAGTAAAACTACTATTGCTAACCATAACATTATTTCCTTGTAAACAATTCTTTTCTGCTGTAGTTGTATATGGTGTAAAAGAAAGCATTGCTCCGTTTTCTATGGAGAATGCCTGATATACAGTAGACGAGCTCATATTTATTGCCACTAATACAACTTTTGATGATGATGAATCTATGTATGAGGTGATATAAACATTTCTTTGCGGCGCTGAATCACACTTTATCTTATAAGAGCCCGGACGAATGAATTTTGAGAACTGGGACATGATATAGCCGCGCTTTGTCACTTTTCCATTTTCATCTATCGGCCCGTAAAACCTTACGATGTACCACCAAACATAAGCGCTCATACCGGCATTCATACAATCATTTATTTCCTTGGCTACAGGGAATGCGGCAGGCCATTCATATACCGGATTGGTAGACCAGCTATTTGCCGAATCGGTAGTTGTTGTTAGGTGTTCTGTCATCCATAATTCTTTACCTTTGGATTCGGCTAACGGATATGAAGAAGGGCTAACACCGTATATATGTCCTCCTATAAATGCAACATGTGATTCCGCCGCTGTATCATTCAGTGTTGAGTCCGATAACTGCTGAATAAAGCTTTCTGACTCAGGCATAAAAACGGGATATCCGACTGATGAAGCATTGTATCTCATGAAGTTAAGAAACTGCGTCGCATTCCAGAAACATGATTCATAATTTACATGAGCATCAGGTTCATTTTGAACTGAAACAGCATATAATGGAGCGCCGTTATTCATCATAGTGTCAGCAAATGCTTTTAGGTGTGCCGCATATGCTGCATATGCACTTGTATCAAGTGCTCCGCCGATGGTGCTATTATTGCTTTTCATCCATGCTGGCGGAGTCCAGGGGGTTGCAATCAGTTCTACACCTAAAGAATATGCTGCTTTACCTGTATTTACATTTAGTTTGAACGATGTTGAGTCAGGAGGAATTCTCAAACGTAATATTGAGAACCCTAGCTGGCCAGGGCCATTCCCGAATGCGGTTTGAATTTCTCCTGCAGTCATATCAGGCCTCCACTGGACAATATTCGCCGCGCCGAATCCTCTTATAATTTGCTGGGTACTGTCTAAATAAACAATATCCTGATTAGGAAGACTGACAGTATAATTCAGTGTAGTATCACTTTGTATTTCTACACTTGCAAATTGCTGAGGTATGATTCCCGGATAAGTGTCTGCACTGTTGTCGATCAAGACAGTATAATTTCCACCCTGTAAATTTATCTCCGCAGTCTTTTGTATTCCTGTTGAATTTATTAAAGCTGCATTTGACGTTGATATTAATAGGGTATTCCCCCCAATTCCAAAAACCATTTTCTTTACTAATGATTCACCATTTACTTGAAGCCGGTAAAAATAAACACCGGGGGCAGCTATTGCCCCAAAGTTGTTTCTTCCGTTCCAAATGATACCGTGAAGTCCGGCAGTTTGAGGCTCCGCAGAAAATCTTCTTACAACTCTTCCTAGTATATCGTATATAGTAACCTGTGCAACTGACTGAGACTTTAAATTATAAGGGATCTCTGTTGTATTGGAAAAAGGATTCGGATAGTTCTGCTCCAGTTCAAACTTAGAAGGTAAATTATTATTGCCTGATTTTACGGAAGTGACAATTTCTATTTGATAATTCCCTAAAGTATCAGTCAAAGTAGAATATCTTTTTGATGTGTCACTATTATCAACATAAGTAACCGATGCATACCTGACAGCCCCTGATGATGTAGTAACATTCCCTTTTATGCTAAATGTCTGGGCATTAGAATAAGAAACTAACACTGCCAGAAGAAATATTATGTACTTCACTTTTCATTCTCCAGATCGAATCATTATTGTATTGAATTAGAATTATTTTATTTGAGTACCATAAGCTTTTTTGTTTGTGAAAAATTCCCTGACTTTAAATTATAAATATATACGCCGCTTGAAAGCTTGCTTCCGTCAAACGTTACTGTATATTCACCGGCATGCTTCTCGCCTTCAAATAATGTCGCAACTTCCTGCCCTAGTAGATTATAAACCTTTAAGGTTACAAATCCGTCTTGCGGTATTGAATATTTTATCATCGTAGACGGATTAAAAGGATTAGGATAATTTTGGCTGAGTGAAAATGTATGCGGATTATTTTTCACTAAGGCAATACCTGTAGTTAGATCCACTAATCCGGTAATTGCAGTCTCAAGACTGTCTTTTGCCTGTGTAAGCGTTAAATCAGCCGATATATTAACCGAATAATTAGAATCCATTGCACTCTTTGCAAAACTAAGTGCATTGGAAAATGCCGACCATGACGCATTTGTATATAAACTTGAAGTTAGAGTGTCTGAATATTTAAAAAGAGAGTCTAATACATTATAATTTATACCTACATTTGCTGCTGCGTAAAATGCAGGCTTACACTGATTGTTTTTATCCCAAAGAGAAGTAGCCCCGTTCACAAATGTATATTGATCATTTAACCCGTCTTTTGTAACATTAATAATTTTTCCTCTGCCGGATTTGTAGCTTCGCTCAACAAAACATTTGAATAATTGTCCGTATTGATTAGCTTGCTGAGCTAAAACAGATGCCGAGGGGCTTGTTGTACCGGTGTTTACATCTAATTCAGTAACTGCCATCTCGCTGCATATAGGGTAAAATTTATTATATGAATCAATAAATGCCTGAGCAGTTGGAACGGAAAGGCTGTTGTGGTTCTGCATGCCTATGCCATCTAAATAACCAGCTTGAAAAATCGGGGTTAATAATCTGACTATCCCCTCAGCTTTTTTCGAATTATCTGTATTGTAATCATTGTAATAAAGTTTTATCTGAGTTTCACCGAACTGCTCTTCATACTTTCGAGAAAATTGAAATGCATCCATTATATATGTTGAATCACCGTAAACAGTATACCATTCGTTGCCGGTTGTACGGACCTTTCCGGTTCCGTCATCGATAGCCTCATTTACAATATCAATTGCTGAAAGCAATCCAGGCCAGTTATTATGTATTAAACTGAATATTCCCTTAATATAATTTTCCAGTCGTGCTCTCATTTTTTCTTTCGTTAGGTATACACCTGTGCTGGTATATCCAGTCCTAAATAATTGTGTGGGAGTTTGGTTATGCCAGATTAATGTATGCCCTCGAAATGTAAAACCCTGTCTTTTTGCCCAATTAAGCTGGGCTATCAAATCTCCGTTAAATTTAATTACCGGATGGGTATTTATAGAATCTTTTACAGTACTATCTGTCGCTGCTGTGTAAGCAGATGCGCTTGAATTAATATCAACAGTGTACTGCGGCTTCATATTATTACCGGGAGTCATACTATTCATATGAAATTTCACTAAATAGCCGCCGTTAGGCGTAACTACACTTGACTGTCCCTGAACATAAGGGTCAGTCGGAAATCCTATATTCCTATATGATAGTATGCATCCTATATAAAAATCATGTGCATAAACATTTTTTAGAGCTGGAACATTAGTCTGAATTGTATCCGATTGAGCATTTACAATCGATGAATATAAAATAAATAGTATCAAAACTACCGAAAGGCAATTGACTTTTTTCAAACAACTTGCTGTAAGATTAAGAAATAAATTTTTCACGATTACCCTATTGGAAAGTAAATTCAAATTAAATTATAAAAAAAACAGTCCCGATTTTCACCGGGACTGCTTATTACTTCATAACGAAAGGATGCTATTTGAGTAACATTAATTTTTTAACGTTTACAAAATCTCCGGCTTTCAATCTATAGAAATAAACACCGGATGCTAGAGTCGAAGCGTTAAATTGAATCTTATGATAACCGGCTTGCAAATCACCGTTTACCAGATGTGCTACTTCCCTGCCCAATATATCATAAACAGTTAAAGTTA
>Ga0075269_10000031_pt1 | contig 26824 bp, 21 predicted proteins | sample SF_Rice_5C_0N_10_FD_69773 | JGI IMG/M metagenome (GOLD analysis project Ga0075269, IMG submission 69773) | Rice paddy soil microbial communities from Twitchell Island, California, USA - SF_Rice_5C_0N_105 | ecosystem: Environmental > Terrestrial > Soil > Paddy field/soil | place: USA: Twitchell... | reverse complement strand
TTCAAATTGTTTATATCAAAATAAACCTGCAAGTTGTACCACGGCAAATCCTGCTTTGCCGATAAGTCCCATCTAACATAGTTCGATGTATTCGCTCGAAGTTCTTGCCAGTAATTCTCTCCGGTAAATACATTTGATTTATATATCATAGAAATACGGACTGAAAAACCCTGATAATCATAACCTAATGCAAGGTTCGCTATGTCATTCGGTTGATCTATTAAACGGTCTGTATAAAATGTATCTATCTCAGTCTTAACCGGAGGTATTCTTGGATTAGGATTATAGATTAATTTTAGCGAGGATAAAGGATATTTTGCCGCTGAAAATATATGAGTGTAATTTACTGATAAAACTAAACCAGAAAATGCACCCGGCAAATACCAGAAATGTGTTTGCCAATCAAGTTCCACACCTTTTACTGTAATCGTATAAGGATTATTTATATAAGTATAAATAGGATCGCCTAATAAAGTATTACCTTGCGGGATACCGGGATATTGTGAAGGATTTATGATATATCTCGAAGCAGAAAATATAAGATCATTAATTTGTTTAAGGAAACCATCTACGGTAAATAAACCGATTTCATTACTATATAGAGATATAGCTGCATCATAATTAGCAGATCTGCCCGGTTTCAGTGCAACATTATTCCAGGTAACAGGTTTTGGAGAACCGGTACCAATATCTAACCAGGGAATTATTGCTCTATAATCAGGATAAGAAAGCGTATTTGTATAAGCTAAATGTAACTGTAACCAATCTAAAGGCTTATAAATTAATTGCGCCATTGGAAGCCAATAACCATGGGTTTCATCAACTGTAGTATCTATTGGATGATATGCTAGACTTGCTGTACTGGTTTCAATTCCTCTAGGAGCTGTATATGAAGTTGTAAGTGATTGGTAACGAACACCAGGAATAAAGGTTAAAATAGGCCCTACATTTAAAGTATACATTACGTACCCAGCACTTTCGTATTCATTTCCTGAATAATCATAGGTTTTTGATGCCCAATCATTATGTGAATAAGCATCTAGAGTACCGGAATTCTGTACAATACTAAGTAAATTCCATAGCATACCCTCATTTGCAGGCACACCCATTGAATATGTACCGCCCAGAAACTTTCCATAGCTAAAGTTTGGATCTGCAAACGCAGTAAGAGGTATAAGGTCTGTACCATTCGGATTAAGATTATACGGGGGTTTAGTCATCCAGGGATATGCGCTGATAATCGCAGCTCTTACATTTGTTCCGCTAGCTTGATCCAATACACCATTACTTTGATTGTAGTCATGTGATCTAATTGTATATTTATACATCCCTCCGAATTTCAAAGAACTTGTAATCAAGTCTGAGAAATTTAAGTGGGATAAGAAATCAATAGATCCATTAAATGTCCTGTCTCCGGTGAAGCTGCTATTGTTAGTGATATAATAAAGATTGTTTTTTGAATTATCTATTGTCCCTTTTGACGGAACATCCTGTGGGTTTACTGTACCCTGGGCACCAAGTCCGGGCACATTGTCTTGTCTAAATGATACTGATAAGTCATTAGGATCATGACTTTCAGAATAAGAATGAGCTAATTTTAAATCTATATTAAATATAGATAAAGTTTTTTGAATATCGAGAAGATTAGTGATTACATTGAGATCATTTTTTGAACTGGTAGTCGAATTAGAATAAACATCGCTAAGTATACTATAACTTGCCCCTCTATTCGTACTTCCAGTATTACTTGTACTCACAAAATTCATAAAGTCTATTTTTCCATCTGGGATTTTATAATCTAATGTAACCGTTGCACCGTACCTTTTCCTGGTACTATATACATCATTAAGATTCATCGAAGAAAGATATGTTGGATTTGCAAGATTAACATTATAAGACCCTAGAAAGTAAGAAGCACCAAAAACATTCGAAGAAAGATTTACATTTTCCGCAGTTACTTCGGCAAAAACACCAAACTTGTCATTAAAGAATCTATCTTCAACACTCCCTACAAATTTATAAGGACCGTAGGTAGTTTGTAATTTGTCATAACCGCCCTGTGCTGTGATGTTAGCTTTTAACATTCCATTAGTGGTTTGAGCTTCTCTGAGAGAGAAATTGACTACGCCGCCAAGGACAGCTGCGTCCATGTCAGGAGTTATTGCTTTTGTGACAGAAATACTGTTAAGCATACTGGAAGAAATCATACTTAAGTCAGTTCCCCGGTCATCGGAATTAGTAGCAGGCATTTGTACACCATCAATAAGAATTTGATTATATTGTGGCGCTAATCCACGGATAACTACTTCAGAAGCCTCTCCGCCTTGTCTTATTATCGAAACACCTGGGAGTCTTCCCACTGATGCTGCAGCATTTGCGTCCGGCAGTGATTGGATCTTATCTGCTGATACCACATTAACAATTTTATCGGACGTGAGCTGTTGGTTAATAGCCGAATTTTGCCCGCTTGCCTGAGCTGTTATTACTACTTCTTTGGCAGTAAGTGAAACTGGTTTTAACTTGAAATCTTGTTTTAGCGCTTCACCTGTTTTAATTTTAACAGTTAAAACTTCCGACTTGTAACCTATATATGTTGCATGAAGTTTATAAGTACCTGCTGGTACGCTATAAATTACATAATTACCATTTATAGTTGTTGCAGCGCCCATACTGGTTCCCTGGATCATAACATTGGCGCCGAAAAGGGGCTCGCCTGTCTGAGAATCAGTTATTTTACCGGAAATTTTCCCAGTTTGCGCAAGTAAGAAAGAGGTATTAATTAATAAAAGGAAAAGAAACAGTATATATTTCTTCATTTTTTCTAGCTCCTATTTAGACAGAAAGAAATGCATGAATATGGTTAGATTACGAACTCCCTAAATGATTTTAAAAGAACGAAAGAAATTAGTATTGAGGTTTATAAATGTCAACATAAATAAATTGCTAATGAGAATTATCATAGCAAACAAAAATAATTTGAATAAGTTGATGGAAAATATTAACTTGTTTATAACCCTCCTTTTTATAATTAAATTCATCCCCACAAACATTATTCCTTAACAAAATAAACACCTTTGAACTGAGAATTGGTCATAGCTTTGGTAACATAGTAAGCGCTGCCGATATTTAAATAGTAATGATAATAATATGTAAATCATTGTATTTGGATATAATTGGAATCATTTCTTTGTATAATACCCGCTCCAAAAAGAAACTCTCAGGTTTATTCATTCAGAAAGTTAATTTTCTAACATAGTATAGGACCAGCCTACTTACCATACAAATTCGACCATAACGGCATGTAAATGGCATGCTAACGGCATCCTAATGGCTTATAATTGTCATTTAAAAGCCGTTAGCATGCCATTAACATGCCGTTAGCATGCCATTCAGATGCCATTAACCCAGGTAGTATGCAGGAATTAAGTCTTAGTTAGGTAATGAATTTAGAGTTTTACTAAGGAGTTGTAATGAAGATTATTCAAATTGCTGATTAAGATACATTTCAAGGAGGGGAAATGGTTAAAAGAATTTGTCTTGTCCTGAAAAATTTATATTCTGTTTTATTAGAGTTATAATAAAGGACAAGATAACTCTTCAATCTAAAACTTCATTCATAACGTAGTGCATCGATTGGATTTAGATTAGCTGCCATCCGTGCAGGATAAAATCAAAGAATACTCCGATTATACCAGCATACCCAAATGCAAGAAATACAATTTCAGGCCTTATAGAAGCTGCCTGACTTGAATAGTTATTAAGTAATAAGGTTTTTGTATAGATTTTTGATTATTGATACTAACCGAAGTTACGCAAAACTGTCATTCAGAGCAGAGCGAAGAATCTCAAGGTTACGATTTTGAATAATTTTGAGATATTTCACTTTGTTCAATATGACAAAAACTATCATTTGCGTAACTTCAGTTACTAAGTTAAAAAAACACTTAATAAGGTTTCCCTTTTATCTTCATTATTTGATTTATCAAGAGCATAATAGTTCTTTAAAACCTTATGGTTTGTTGAAATCTTAGTAACTCAGATCCTCATCATATAAATCAACCTTATTATCTTATTTAATGTATAAACCACAGCTATTTTTCTTATTGCATAGAAAGTATATTTCTACTTGCCGGCAGATAAATTGGAAAGATATAGTAAATTAAAAAATCAGTAGTCAATATGTTGAATGGAGTGATAGAATATTATCAGATATGTTAAATGTATTTTATTGTTGCAGAAGCTGCTGCTTTTAAGATCTGCTAAATTGAATTTTACTACTTGGTAAAATAAGCTAAAAAGGAATAGGATTTTTTCGATTATATTATGTTGTGTAGACTATTTTTTATACTACAGTAAATAAACATAATATTCTGCTGTAAATAGCGGCATCCTTGAAAAAACTTTGAGAAATATACATGAACAATATTGAAAAGCCTGAAGAAGAGCTTTTAATTGAATTAAATGAACTGAAAAAAGAAAATGAATATCTGAAATCCATTTATGAAAAGGATACTTTAGGATATAAACAACAAATTGATGAACTTCGCAGCGGCAAGGAAAGATATCGCTTAATTGTTGAGACAGCAATTGAGGGGATTTTAACTGTAGACAGCGATAGGCGTCTTAAATTTGTAAACCAGCAGCTTGCGACAATGCTCGGGTATTCAATTGAAGAAATGCTGGGAAGGAAGTACGAATCATTCCTTCCGGAAGATCAAATAATTGAGGATAAACTACAGCAAAAAATCCGGTCTCAGGGGAAAAGCGCAGTATATGAAAGATGCTTTTTAAGGAAGGACGGACAAAGGTCATGGATGCTTGTTTCGGCAAAAGCAATAATTGATGATGAAGGTAATCATACCGGTTCATTCGGTATGTTTACAGATATTAACTTACGCAAGCAAATGGAAACTGCATTGCAGGAGAGCGAGGAAAGGTACCGCCGAATAGTTGAGACTGCTAATGAAGGCATTCTTCAAGTTGACAGAGATAGGCGTTTAGTATTTGTAAATCAGCAGCTTGCATCAATGCTCGGTTATACTATTGAGGAGATGCTTGGAAGGCAATATGAATCATTTATTCCTGAAGATCAATTAACAGAAGATAAAGAGCAGGCAAAAATACGGGCGATCGGAAAGAATTCAGTATATGAAAGATGCTTTTTAAGGAAAGACTGCCAAAGGTATTGGATGCTTGTCTCCGCAAAGGCAGTTACGGATGCAGAAGGAAAATTTGACGGATCATTCGGTATGTTTACTGATATAAACGAGCGAAAACTGATGGAAGCTTCGCTTCAGGAGAGTGAGGAGAAATATCGCAGGATAGTTGAGACAGCAAATGAAGGGATTCTACAAGTCGATCGTGAGAGGCGGCTGGTTTTTGTAAACCAGCAGCTCGCTACAATGCTGGGGTATACCATAGAAGAAATGCTTGGCCGGAAGTATGAATCATTTCTGCCTGAAGATCAAATAACTGAAGACAAGGTGCAGTCTAAAATACGTGAGCAGGGGAAGAATGCGGTGTATGAAAGATGCTTTTTGAAGAAAGGCGGACAAAGGTACTGGCTGCTTGTTTCGGCAAAAGCGGTAACGGATGCAGAAGGAAAATTTGCCGGATCATTCGGTATGTTCACTGATATAAACGAACGCAAGCAGATGGAAGCGTCATTACAAGAAAGTGAAGAGCAATATAGAAGAATTGTTGAAACTGCTATTGAAGGTATACTGCAGTTAGACGGCGAAAGGCGCCTGACTTTTGTTAACCAGCAATTAGCCGCGATGCTGGGGTATAGCATAGAAGAAATGCTCGGCAGGAAATATGACTCATTCCTGCCTCAAGACCAATTAAGTGACGATACGGTACAGTCCAAAATACGCGCGCAAGGGAAGAACTCGGTTTATGAAAGATGCTTTCTAAAGAAAGACGGCCAGAGATTCTGGATGCTTGTCTCCGCGAAATCTATCATTGACTCCGACGGTAAGTTTGCAGGCTCCTTCGGAATGTTTACGGATATAAATAAGCGTAAAGAAACCGAGGCGGCATTGCAGGAGAGTGAGGAAAAATATAGAAGAATTGTAGAGACGGCTAACGAGGGAGTTCTTTCTTTCGGAAGCGATACAAAGCTGAATTTTGTTAACAGGCAGATGGCAACAATGCTCGGTTATTCAATTGAAGAAATGCTCGGACAGAAATTCGAAACATTCTTAGCCGAAGACCAATTAAGCGAGCATTACGTAGAGATGAAGAACCGCATGCTGGGCAAAGATTCTATTTATGAGAGATGCTTTAAGAGGAAAGACGGACTGCGGTTCTGGATGTTAGTATCTGCAAAAGCTATTTTGGATGCTACCGGCAGCTATGCGGGATCATTTGCAATGTTTACGGATATTAATGAAAGGAAAAGAGCGGAAGCGGCATTGTATGAAAGCGAGCTTCAATACAGATTACTGTTTGAAACCGCTCGAGAGGGGATAGTTGTAATACAAAAGAGCAAGCTTAGTTATTTCAATCCGATGATGCTCAAAATTACCGGCTTTAGCTACGAAGAGCTTCTTAATATGAACTTTTTTGATTTTGTGTATCAGAAGGATAGGGATTCTATCCTTTCAAATCATAATAAAACTATTACAGGGGCGAATAACGAAAAGAGATCTCGATTCAGGATGATAAAAAAGGATAATTCATTATGCTGGGTTGAGATGGGCAGCGTTAAATTCACATGGAGGGGGGAAGCAGCAACGCTAAATTTTATAATTGATATTACAGAACAGAAGCTTGCGGAAATAGAACTGATGAAGCTAAACGAGGAATTGAAATTATCAAAGGATATGATAGAAGGAAACCTTGCACAAAAGAATGTGCTGGTTGATAAACTGGAAAAGCTTAATTCCGAAAAGGATAAATTCTTTTCCATTATAGCGCATGACCTCAGAAGCCCGTTCCAGGGTTTTATAGGACTTACTGAGATAATGGTTGAAGAAATAAATATATTATCCAAGAATGAACTGACCGATATGAGCAGCGAGCTGAATAAGTCTGCTAATAACTTATTCAAGCTCCTTCAAAATTTATTGGAATGGTCGCAGATGCAGAAGGGTACGATAAACTTTGCTCCGCAGGAATGGAAACTTTGCGAGATAATAAAGCAGAGTTATGAAAATATGGAGCAAAGAGCAGCACAAAAAGGAATAGAACTTGAATGTATAATTCCCGATAATATTAAAGTATATGCCGACGAAAAGATGCTTAATACTATTGTCAGGAATTTAATATCAAACGCTGTGAAATTTACTAGGGCTGACGGTAAGGTTATTGTTTCAGCTAAAGATTTAGATAACGGTTCTGTTGAAGTATCGATAAAAGATACCGGCGTAGGTATGTCAGATGAGGAAGTTAAAAAATTATTTAAGCTGGACGAGAAAGTAAGAAAGACAGGAACCGACGGTGAACCGAGCACAGGTTTAGGATTATTGTTATGTAAAGAATTTGTGGAGAAGCACGACGGCAGGATCTGGGTAGAGAGTACAGCAGGGGCAGGCAGTACATTTTATTTTACTGTTAAGTCTATTACTAAAGTACCTTTAAATTGATTTTAACTTTATAATATATTAATCGATAGAATTACAAACGGGCTTATGGTGAACTTTAAAATTGCAGGAATTTGCTAAGAAGCAAAGATTATTGGCTTTATCATGAAACTCGTTTGCCTTTTCAATCATAGAATGGTTTTTTACCATAACAGCGGGGTGCAGAGTAACATCGGTGAAATGTCCGCTGCCGTCGGATAACTCTAACATTTCCCCGGTAGGAGTATCCGAATAATCAACCACAACTATCCCATTATCTGCGCAAAGGTGCAAGTACCACAGCATATGGCATGAAGAAATAGCTGCGATGAAAAGCTCCTCCGGATTGTATTTTGTTTTATCGCCATTGAATACAGGATCGGATGAGCAGAGTATATTGCTCTTGTTTTCAGAAATTATTGAATGGCTCCTTTCATAGCCGGTGTATGAAGAAGTACCCTCGCCTATGTTCCCAGTCCATTTAATCCTCACAGAGTACTTATGCTGTCTATCCATGGTTCGCTTTCAAAATCTATTTATACGGATAATTTATTGCTTTTAATTTAAATGTTCAAATTGACTGCATACTATTAATAACCGTTAATCGGTTGGGAATCTTATTCTTTATTCTGATTATATCAAATGCAAACATTAGCTGAATATGAGAGCTTTCCCATTATACACATATAACATATGACTTAATTTTTCTATTCATCGAACTTCAAATGAGTGCTGACGGCAATACGGTTCCATGCATTAATAGTTACATTCAGTAATATTAAATCTGCAATTGTACGAGCATCAAAATATTTTGAAAGATTGACATACGTTTCTTCAGTTAAGCCGCTGAATGAAATATTTGTCATTTCGTCAGTGGCGGCAAGCATTGCTCTTTCCTTATCATCGAAGAGCGGCGACTCGCGCCATGCACTCAAAGCATATATCCTTCTTTCTGATTCGCCAAGGCTTCTAGAATCTTTAGTATGCATATCGATACAGTAAGCGCATCCATTTATCTGTGAAGCTCGTATTTTTATCAATTCCCGGATTCGCGGCTCAATTTTGGCCTCAGACGTATAATCATCAAGAACGAGCATTGCTTTGTATCCATTCGGTGCTGATTCTTTAACACTGATTCTTTTCATACTCATTTTTACTCCTTAATTATTTTATAATTTAATAACCCATTATTTATTTATTTCGAATTCGTGTATCTAAAGCCTTCCAGTTTACTACCCACTTTTTACCGCCGTCTGTTGAGAATGATTGTTCAAAGCTGCATGAGTCAGGGTTAATCACAGTGATGATGAAACGAACATCGGTTTTCTGCCCATCGATTATTTCATTATCAAAGAATTCACCTAGGCCGTTTATAAATTTTCCGATTGTCGGTACCGAAAGAGTCCCGGTGCTGCTGTTGGCAAAGTTGAGGCTCCACTCGTGAGTCAGGGGATTATAAAGACGCAGGCTTAATCCCTCGATATGGCCTGATGTGCCATCGGCTTGTAGCTCTACAAGGTTTGCTCTGCCATTCCATACTTTGTGTACTACAGTTGTCCCGTTGTACTCTGTCCATTTACCGGTACCAGTTGAAGTTTTATGGAGCAGTAAAAGATGAGTCTTCCATGTTCCAATCTCAAAATCAAAATCATGCTGCCCATCTTGATGAGCTGCAGTATGCAATCCTTTTGTCCGTATTTTATTTGAATCATGCTGACCGGATGTTTGCAATAGAGGCAGTATAATTGTAACTGCAGATAATAAAACAAATTTTCGAATTTGCTTGAGCATATTCATAACTTCCTATTATGTTATTAATGAAAATCTTTATGCAACCAATTGTTTCGGCAGAGAGTTCTCAATTCAGAATATTGGATTTAACCAGCTCTGTCGAATAGGATAATTCAATTATTTTTATTCTTCCTATCTAAATAATTTCCAATGTATCCGGGAATATTTATACTTTTTTTTAAGATTATATCCTTCAGCGGCTCTTTAAATGCTGACTTAATAGGCAAGATACCTGCCCAGATATCCAATTCAAGATCTTCTTTTTCATCAACAGGTCCGCCCTCTCGAAATTTAGCAGATGCTTCATTGATCTTAAAAGAAAATACCGATGTTATGCTTAATTCTTTTTCATAAGGCTTTCTTGCTTCATTCCATCTGCCGGGAATAATATGTTCCATTATTGCCTCAAGTGATTTTGCTTTTTCATCATTACCTAAAACTTCAATTGGCTTACCGAACAATACTACAGATCTATAATTTACCGAATGATGGAATGCCGACCTTGCAAGAACAATGCCGTCAATAATGGTTACTGAAATGCATATATCTTCACTTGAGGCAAAAGATTTCAGCATCCGGCTTTTATTAGAACCGTGAATTAAGATCATATCATCTTTTCTTCCGTAAAGAGTCGGAATAACATTTACCTGGCCGTCAATCTTGAATCCGATATGGCATATAAATGAATCATCCAGTATTTTATAGATTTCATTTCTTTCATAAGATGCTCTCTTAGGGAGTCTTTTAACTTTTGTTCTTTTAGTAATATTTAGTTTTTCCAAATTATAATCCTGGTTTATGTATTATTAAAACTTTCTTGTAAATTCCATTTTCCAATTTGTTTCCCAGTCCATGCCGCCGTTATCCGAATAAGCTTGTTCCCACCTGCAGAGATCATTTGTAATTTGCTTCCAGATAAACCTGTTGTAAATATATCTGCCTTCAAAGATCTCCTGGGAATAGAATTCTCCAGTAGCGTTGCTAAAGCCTCCGATTAAAGGAGTCTCTAATATCCCCCGCTTTTTATCTGCCCAATAAATGCTCCACTGCTTTGATTCGATATTAAAAAGACGCAGTGTAATAGCTTCTAAAGTATCCGGGCCTCTATGCAAAATATTTTCGTCAATATTCCCAATACCTTTAAGAATTGTTCTGCAAATACATGTACCTTCAAACACCTCCCATGAATCGGAGTCTTTCAATCTTTCTTTAAGCCTTTGATGCTGCACGCTCCAGGTGCCGACTAAAAAATCAAAATCAGAGCTGCTTCCGATAGTATTTGTGCTTTTCATATTTACTCTCAAAGTTGAAGTAAAAAATTAAACTCTGTGGAGTACCAAATCACTATAGATAGTTACTATCTCCGGAATTCTTTTTTTTAATTCCGGGGACATCTGTGCTTCTATTTGTTTTAATTTTGTCTCATATAACTTTTCAGTTTCATAAAATGCAATTGCAACTAGTAGATTTTTATCTTGAAATACCGGAAGCCTTGGAAAATCATTTTCACCCAGCTCGCTAATCCAGTAGGAGACATTGATATTTAACGATTTCATAAAAGGATTATAAAAGGAATCGAACAACTCAATAAGCTCATTAAGTCTTGAATTCGCAGAGTAAAAGCCTACATTTGCAATTTTGCAGTTATTATTAAAAAAGCCGCTATTGAATCCGTCAATCCTACTTGCCAAAGGAAAAACCAATGGCCTCAGAAGATAGACATTGTCCGAATTTATCATCATATCATTTGCTCCGGGTCCATATTCTTTCCATATAGCGCCTTCTTCATAAAAGGATCTAAGGAACCTGCTTCGTGTCTTCATATCTTCAAATCCTCGTATCCAGCAAAATCGATTTTCGGTATTATCAATTCCGAATTGGCCAAGCGGATATCCGCCCAGTATATTTTGCGGCTCAATAAAGTTAGATTCAAAATAATTTATGAAATTATTTAATACCCCTTTTTTAAGGAGATAATTCCTTAACTCAATTACTTTTATATTAGTATTAGTCATAACTGCTCAGACATTTTTAATAGATTATTAAGATTCAGCTGCGGTTTTTCCTATAGAGAAATTTTCAGAAGGTTTATAGTTTACAATTGTTAAACTGGCAACAATTAAAATGCCTCCGGCTAGAAGCTGCCAGGTAATAGGTTCATTAAGAAACATTACTCCTAGAATAACTCCGCCTAACGGGAATATGTAGGTTACCATTGTTGCTCTTGTCGGCCCTATTTCATGAATTAGATAAAAAGCAAGTATGAATGCAATGCCCGATCCTATCAATCCAAGGAACAATAGAGCAATCCATGTTAGCTGCAGTTTTGGTATTTGAATTTGATCTTCAGTTAATAAAGTAGTAATCCACATAATAACCGAAGCAGACAGCATCGGAATGGTGCTTCGTAGTACTCCCGGTGTATTTTGTGTAGTCTTTCTAATATATACGGCACTGCCCGCATAAAATATTGAAGCCAGGACTACAGCCCCTTCTCCGTATAAAGTGCTTGATGAAGCTCCAATATCTTTACTAAGCAGGACAATGACACCTGCAAAACCAGCGAATAGTCCTAAAATTTTTGCAGCAGTCATCCGGTCATCTCTTAAAAGAAAATGCGCCAAGAAAACAGTGAATAGCGGAACAGTGGCATCAAGTATAGAAGCAACCGATGAATCTATAGCTTTCTCACCCCATGATATTAGAAAGAAAGGAGCCGCAAAATTTGTTATGCCGATCAGAATCAGCGGTATCCATTCATTTAAGCTTTTAGGGATTTTTACCTTCTGAATTACTACCACGACAAGTCCGAATAAAAACCCCAATGATACTCTTACAGCAACAAGCAATTCCGGACTTACCTCCCGAAGAGCCAACTTTATCCACATGAAGGATGAACTCCAAATAGCGCCAACCAGAATAAATATAAACCAATGTTTTAGTTTCAAGTTTATACCCTAACCTTAATGTATTTGTAATATAATTATTAGTAGTTTATCTGAATAATTTAAATTCATCCTGAATATTGAAAGTAATATGATATATTCTAAAGAAAATCAGTATATTTTAATTGATTTAACTGATCAAATCTAAGCTTGAATAGGACTATATAAAAGAGCCATTATTGACCAATTTTTAGGTGCCACTTAAGGCATATGATTTAAGACAAGCCGGCAATTTATCTTGGATCAATTTTATTAGTTATATTGACTTAGCCCAGTTTAATAATTTTTTTATCTGAAATATTAAAAATTATCATCGGAGTAAATCAACTAATGCCGAAGCAAATAGATGAGCTTCCGTTAGCCGGAATTCATTTGGATAATTCTTCCCTAGTGCCTTTATATAAACAGTTGTACAATTTACTCAGAGAGGGTATCCTTTCAGGCAGATTTAAGGCAGGGCAGAAGCTGCCCGGCACCAGAACATTTTCCAATGAACTTAAAATTTCCAGGAATACTGTTACTCAAGCTTTTGAGCAGTTAAATATAGAAGGATACATTACCGGCGCAACAGGTGCAGGCACTTATGTTACAACTGAAATACCGGACAAATTTTTAATAAGTAATAATAAACATGTAATACAAAAGCCAAGGAACAGGAAATTACCTTTTAAATTAAAAGAGAAGTTCAATCCTCCAGAGCTGCTGTATAGAAATACAGAGGAAGATAAAGTTATTCCTTTTCAAAACGGGCTTCCTTCATTAGATGATTTTCCAATTTCTACCTGGCTGAAGATTATAAATAAGAACGGGAATTACATACCTTATCTTCAATTCGGATATAAGAGCTCGACAGGCTACAAACCATTGAAAGAAGCGGTAGCAGATTACCTTCAAACATATAGAGCAGTAAACTGCAGGCAGGAGCATATAATTATTATAAACGGTTCCCAGCAAGGGCTTGATTTAATAAGCAGGGTACTCCTTCAAGAAAAGGCTAACGTATACCTTGAAGACCCTGGTTACTTCGGGGCAAGAGCATCGGTACTTACTGCCGGGGTGAATATACTTCCTATCCCTGTTGATGATGAAGGTATAAATTTAGATTATGCTTCTAAAAAATATCCTAAGCCTGATTTCATTTATACAACACCTTCTCATCAATTCCCGCTTGGGTCTATTATGAGTATTGCCAGGAGGCTGAAGCTCCTTGAATATGCAAATAAAAACGATGCTTTGATTATTGAAGATGACTATGACAGCGAGTTTAGGTATGCCGGCAGCCCTTTGCCTTCATTGCAGGGTATGGATAATTTTAACAGAGTAATTTACATAGGAACTTTCAGTAAAGTTTTATTCCCAGGCTTAAGATTAGGCTATCTTGTACTCCCTGATGATTCTATGGTAGAACAATTTGCAATTGCAAAATCTATTTCGGACCGGCAAAGTCCGATATTTGACCAGGTAGTTTTATCAAAATTTATTGAAGAAGGACATTTTACAAAACACATTAGAAAAATGAGAATGCTTTATAAAGAACGTCAGGAGTTTTTAATTGAAGAAATAAAAAAAGAAACTGATGGTTTATTAGAGGTGAAGCCTTCAGATGCGGGGATGCACATTGTAGCATGGCTCCCGGATGATTTTAACGATAAAAAGATCAGTACTCTCGCCTGGGAAAATGACCTTATTGTCTACCCTCTATCCGAATATACCTTAAAATTTAAACGAAGGCCGGGATTGATCATGGGGTACACTGCTTTCGACAAAGATAAACTGAGAGAGGGTGTATTGAAACTAAAGAAAATATTAAATATATATAAGAGGGAATAAGGCATAATTAAAAATTCAAAATTACAATTGAAATGAGTAAGCTTTTTAGTTTGTTTAGTATAAAAATTTATTCTCGAGCAAAATATTAAATAACGGATGTGAAATACCAGTGGACTTGAAAGATATAATCAGAATAAGATTATTCAACCAGCAAATCTCCAGTTCAAAATTCAAAACGGTTAAAGAAATTGCAGGCTGGATGGGAGCTATGCAGGCACAGGATTTTAGTATGGCTAAATTAGCGCTGGGGACACGTCTTCCGGGATCAACTGAAAAAGAAATTGAGTCAGCGTATTCAAACGGCGATATCATTAGAACACATGTATTAAGGCCGACCTGGCATTTCATTTTACCTGAAGACTTGAACTGGATGCGTAAACTAACTTCCCCGCGAATAAAATCAGCTTTGAAATCAGGTGATATAGGATTAGGAATAACCGGAGCAGTATTAAATAAAAGCTATAAAATTGTAGAAGCCGCATTAGCGAAAGGTGAACACTTAACCCGTGAAGAATTAATTGAAGAGCTTAAAAGAAATAAAATAGAAACCCGTGTAAACCGCGGCTGGCATATTTTAGTTAATGCAGAACTTGATGGTTTAATCTGCAGCGGTAAATTAAAGAGCGGAAATGCAACCTTTGCAATGATAGATGAGCGAGTGCCGCGTGCAAGAGAATTTACTTTTGAAGAATCTCTGGCACTTATAGCTAAAAAATATTTTAATAGTCACGGCCCTGCATCATTGGAAGACTTTTCATGGTGGTCGGGATTATCAAAAACAGAATCCAAAGCTGCGCTTGAGTTAATCAAATCAAAACTAATTTCTGAAACAATTGATGGAAAGACTTTTTGGTTTGCCGGCTCGATATCCATTCCTTCACACGGTAAAATTGATGCATATTTATTACCGGCATTTGATGAATTCATTATAAGTTATAAAGACAGGTCTATCCTGCTCGATCATACAATCCATAAAAATGCAATTTCGAATAACGGTATATTTAGACCCGTCATTTTAATTAACGGCAAAGCCTCGGGTATATGGAAGAGAGCTGCAAATAAAAACGAAGTTATTATTGAAGTTGAATTTTTCGAACATCAAAGTAAAATAGGGCAGGAAGTAATAATTAAAAAAATAAAAGAGCTGTCTAAATATTGGAATAAGGAAATTAAATACTTCCACAATAGGAAGAAAATTAACTCCTGATTATTTGAGCTAGATTTTTTTAACTGAAAAGAAAATAATTGATCAATCTGTATAGGACAAATTCAGAAGATAATGATTTTATAAATCTTGTCTTTAAGCTTGATGAATATTTACATATAATTGACGGTGATAAACATCCGTTCTTTGCACAATTTAATAAGTTAGATTCTATAAAGAATGCAATTGTCGCATATGAAGATAAAGTACCTGCCGGCTGCGGCGCAATTAAACAGTATAACGAAGATACAATGGAAGTCAAGAGGATGTATGTAAAACCTGAAGCCCGGGGAAGGGAATAGGAAGAAAAATATTAAATGAATTAGAGATTTGGACTCTGGAGTTGAATTACAATAAATGCATACTTGAAACCAGTAAAAAACTAATAGAGGCAGTCAGACTATACAAAAATAGCGGTTATAATATCATTCCTAATTACGGGCAATATAAAGTCATAGAAAGCAGCATTTGTTTTGAGAAAAAACTGAGGTAAAGAAATAGATTAAATCTGGATCAAAAAAAACACCCAATGTTTTGAAAACATTGGGTGTTTTGGGACTTAAGTGGAGCTAAGGAGGATCGAACTCCTGACCTCTTCGTTGCGAACGAAGCGCTCTCCCAGCTGAGCTATAGCCCCGGTCAATATTCTATAAAATATTACTTATTTAAAGTTAAAAATTTAATATATTATTAACAATCTATAATATTAGAGATCGATTACACCCTTATAGGAAGAATGACAAAGGGAATTCCCTGCCGATAGAATTTCCTTTGTACTGCAAAGACTATATAATTGTGCAGCCATCTGGACATGAATGACTCTTCAGGGAAAACAAGCTGGCCGCCGAAGAATACTACATTATGATATTTTTTAGTTATATCCGGAACAAGGCTGTTAATTTCATCTACGACATCTGTACCTACTTTTGTATAGGCTTCGGCATAGTAGCCGTGTTCCTTCATATAACTTACATAACGATTCGCTTCTTTATCTATATGCCCGGTTAAATTTTCTATTTCAGCTGCGCCTTTAAAATTCCCGGCATCAACAGAACCTACCTGTAAAAAGACATAATTCTTATAAGTGCCGCCAAATAATCTAAAAATACTTAACAGAGTATGTAATCCTAAGCCATTAAAACCGTTTACCAGAATTGCTGCTGTCTTGCCCTTAGGGTCAAACTCCGGTTCCTTTTTTACTTCATCATCGTTTTGAATATTGTAGATAGAAGCTTCGACTGAATCGACAATGGTATCGAGCCGTCTTAATAAGTCTGAGGCAATTAAGTAGTGTTTCTTGATAATTAAAGTTAATGAAACTAAACTGGCAGTGATTACAAGTGTAATCCAGCCGCCTTCTCCGAATTTAATTATAAGGACTGAAATTAAAATGAAAGAAGTTAATAATAATCCGACACCGTTGATTGATAATTTCCTCAGCCATCCTGTTTCAGATTTCCTAACCAGCCACCAATGCCTAACCATTCCAAGCTGAGAGAGTGAGAAAGTGATGAATACATTAATAGAATAAAGAACGATAAGGAAATCTACAGAGCCGCGGGATAGAATCATGAGAATAAATGAAGCCCCGCCCATCATAAGGATGCCGTTCTGAGTAACTAGCCTATCACTCAACATTGCAAATCTTGTGGGGAACCATCGGTCCAGAGCCATATTTGCAAGAACTCTCGGGCCATCTAAGAATCCGGTTTGAGCTGCAATGAACAAAAGGACAGCTTCCGAAAGGAGAGTAATTAATACAAAGAAAAACCCTATATGGCCGCCCCAGTGTGCAGACATATTTTCAAATAGAATAGCATTTAGAGTTTTACCAGACTGGCCTTCAACCTTAAATAGTAAATATGCAATCATCAAACCGATAACTGTTATTGAAAGAGAAAATGCCATATAATTCATGGTCCTCTTTGCGGTAGTTACTCTCGGTTCTCTCAAGATAGGCAGGCCATTACTGACAGCTTCTATTCCTGTAAAGGTGCCGGCGCCCATGCTGTAAGCTCTCATTACCAGGAAAAGTACTCCAAATATTCCAAGTGTGCTGAATGATCTATGCAGTTCAAAGCTTGTTGCATTGTATACTGCCTGAAAATTTAATGCATGTGAAACAATTGCGTAGCCGATTGCGAAGATATGAGTAAAGACAAAAAGTAAAAATACCGGGACTAAAGGAATTACAGCCTCTTTAATACCTCTTAAATTTAAAAGCAAAAGCACAATAACGCCTATGACAGCGAACTCAAGTTTATAAGTTTGCAAATTAAGGGGAAGGAAACTGAAAATAGCATCAGCGCCGCTTGCTATTGAAATTGTAATAGTAAGAACATAGTCAATTAGCAATGCACATCCGGAAACCATTCCAACGTTGGGTGAAAGTAATTTACTCGCGACTAAATATCCCCCTCCGCCTGAAGGGAATAACTCGATAATATGAGAATAGCTTGCGGCAATAATAAAAATTGTAATTGCTGTCCCGAATGCAACAAATATGCCAAGGTATGGATGCCCGGCTAGTGCCTTGAATGCTTCAGCCGGCCCATAGCATGATGATGATAGCCCATCGGAACCGAGGCCAACCCATGCTAAAAAAGCAATAAGTGAAAGCTTATGAAATATTTTTTGGTCGTGAGGGTCACGTGCTCCGCCAATTAGGATAGATTTTATCTTTTTAAGGTTTGATGAATTTTCCATTCGAAAATAATTTAGTTGATATCAAATATTACTGGAGATAACTGAATTGAGATCAGCTGCCACGGTAAAATTTCCGGGAATAGTTATGGGAAGTGTATTTCTCATTATTTTATGATTCATTGGATACAAAAATAGTAGCAAAATTATTATAGAACAAAGGATAATATTTTTATAAATGCGGACTAATTTTCTTATCTTTGCACGATAAAATAATCGAAATATTAGGGACAAATATTAAATGAGCATTTTAGTTGGCAAAAAAACACGCCTGGTAGTTCAAGGTATTACAGGCGGGGAGGGTTCTTTTCATACTCAGCAAATGGTTGAATACGGAACCAGCGTAGTAGCAGGAGTAACTCCTGGTAAGGGAGGTACTGAGTATTTAAATGTACCTGTATATAATACTGTAGAAGAAGCCGTAAAGTTTCAAAAGGCAAACGCATCTGTAATTTTTGTACCACCGGTGGCGGCGGCAGATGCAATATTAGAATCTGCAAATTCAGGTATTAAGGTTATTATCTGCATTACTGAAGGTATACCGACAGCTGACATGGTCAGGGTGTATAATTCAATTAAGAAAAATGATGTTGTACTAATCGGACCAAACTGCCCCGGTGTAATTTCGCCGGGTAAAGCAAAGATAGGAATCATGCCTGGTTTTATTCACAAGCAGGGAAAAATCGGCGTTGTTTCACGCAGCGGTACATTGACTTATGAAGCTGTAAAACAATTAACTGATGTTAAGTTAGGACAATCAACGTGTGTTGGCATAGGCGGTGATCCTATTATAGGCTCAAAATTCCTCGATATAATAAAATTATTTAATGATGATCCTGATACCGAAGGAATTGTAATGATAGGCGAGATCGGCGGTACTGCCGAGGAAGAAGCGGCTGCTTATATTAAAAAGTATGTCAACAAACCGGTAGTTGGATTTATTGCAGGAAGAACTGCACCTCCGGGAAGAAGGATGGGACATGCTGGCGCAATCATTTCCGGCGGAAAAGGAACTGCTGCAGAGAAGATGGAAGCTATGAGAAAAGCAGGCATTAAAGTTGCCGAAAGCCCCGCAGAGATAGGCTCAACAATGCTGAAGGCATTAGAAGCTTTTAAGAAAAAACAAGACGTAAAAAGGAAACCTGCTAAGAAAGCAATAAAAGCAGCAGTAAAAAAGAGTGCTGTTGTTAAAGCTAAAAAAGCTGTGAAGAAAACAATAAAAAAGAAAAAATAGATTTATAACCTTCTTGCGCTTTTATATTTAGGAATATGCGGTATTGGCATAAGTAGATTTATTCGATTGTTCCAATACTGCAGGCTTCCGTCTTTTCAAAATTGAAATGCAATAATTATTTACCTAAAGGCTTTATAATATAAATTTTCAATACATATATTTTAGGAGAATCATTTGAACAACAGAACACTTGCAATAATTAAACCGGATGGTGTTAGAATAAATTTAATAGGGCAAATTATAACTAAGATAACTGAAGCCGGGTTCAAGATAAAAGCGATAAAGATGGTTAAATTAACTAAAGACTCAGCCGGCGGATTTTATGAAGTACATAAAGCCAGGCCATTTTTCAATGATCTAATCGAATATATGACTTCCGGCCCATGTATTCCTATTGCACTCGAAAAAGAGAATGCTGTAGCTGATTTCAGAAAGCTTATCGGCGCCACAGATCCTGCAGAAGCAGAAGATGGGACAATAAGAAAACTATATGCAGCAAGTAAAGCGGAAAATGTAATTCACGGATCAGACTCAGACGTAAATGCAGCAATCGAAATATCTCACTTCTTTTCTAAGAAAGAATTGCTTGAAAATTTCGGATTATAAATAATAAAGGAAAACAATGAAAAAAATATTAGCTGTCGTTCTTATAGGTGTTTTATTCTTCGGCTGCGGGAAAAAGTCGGATGAAAAACCGCAAGATTTATCTGCCAAAATGGTAACAGATTCAAGTGCTATTAAAGCTGTGCCAATAGAAAATGTAAACCAAAAATTTAATCTGCAGTATAAATTTCAGAAGGGAGATTCTTATCAATACCGGATGACTCAAAATACTATAGATAATTTGACTTTTAAAACCGACAGCGTCATTACTCAAAACTTAAATCAAAGTATCATATATTTATTCAATCTTACGGTTTCGAATATTGATAAAGACGGAGTAATGGAAATTTCTATTACCATCCCGTCTATTAAATTAACCGCTGATGCTAACGGACAAAGGTATTTTTATCAATCGGGAATTACGAAAGATACTAACGAAGTCAAAAAATATGCTCAATATGAAGCATTGATAAATAATCCTTTCAGTGTCAGGGTCGGTAAGAACAGCGGAATTATTGAAGTTTTCAGAGCTGATAGAATTGTGGACAAATTGCTTCAATTAAGTAAGCCTCCGACTCAGCCAACAGCTGATGAAAAGAATGCATTAAGGAATAACATTGTAGAATCTTTATTAAAACCCCTTGTAAACCAAATTTTCCGTGAATTACCAAATTCAGCTTTAGCTAAAGATTCTACATGGACACATGAGCAGCCCGCCGCACCATTGCTGATATTCAAGCTGCAAAATACTAATCTCTATAAAATTACCGGATTGGAAAAGTATAACAACGATACTCTAGCAGTTATTGACGCAGGGCTAAATTCAGTAGTTACAGGCGATACAAAATATGTAGAACGCGGTGCTACTTATAATTTCAAAAGGCCAGATGCTTCAGCAAGCGGCACAATTTATTTTGATATAACAAGGGGCTGCATTCAGAAGGCAAATTTGAAAACTATTATCCATATTTCTTTTACACTTGAAGCTCCCACGCCTAAAGGAAAACAAAAGGGTAGCAAGGATGAGTCGATAAAGACAACAAATGTGCTGGAATTGCTTTAACACTTAATCATTTAAAACAATTAATCTTGAACTTTCAGGCAAATATAGGCTGAAAGTTCAAGCTTAAGTATAAAAAAAACAGTTATTTAAGAATTAGATGCCCCATCTTATCGCGTTTAGTCTTCAAATATTTTTCGTTGTTCTCATTTGGGGGGATTTCAATTGGGACACGCTCGACAATTTCTAATCCGTATCCTTCAAGCCCGATTACTTTTTTCGGATTATTAGTCAGAAGCCTGATTTTCTTTACTCCAAGATCAAGTAAGATCTGAGCACCGATTCCGTAGTCTCTTAAATCAGGCTTGAAGCCTAAAGCTTCATTCGCTTCAACTGTATCTTTGCCTTCGTCTTGAAGCTTGTATGCACGGATTTTATTTGTAAGGCCAATACCTCTACCTTCCTGGCGCATGTAGACAACTACACCGGCATCTTCTTTAGATATCATGTCAAGTGAAGTATTCAACTGATCATGGCAGTCGCATCTGAGCGAATGAAAAACATCACCGGTTAAACACTCAGAATGCATACGGACTAAAATAGGTTTATCTTGACTAACTTTGCCTTTCACCAAAGCGAGGTGTTCCTTGTTGTCGACCAGGCTTACATACAGCCTAGCTTTGAAATTCCCATGTTTAGTGGGGAGCTTTGCTTCTGCTACTTTCTCAATGAGTCTTTCTTTCTGAAGCCTGTATTTAATTAGATCTTTAACAGTGAGCATCTTTAGTCCGAATCTTTTAGCCAGCTTTACAAGGTCGGGTACTCGAGCCATTTCACCATTGTCATGGAGTATTTCGCAGAGTACACCGGCTGCCTTTAATTTTGAAAGCTTACAAATATCTACAGCCGCTTCAGTATGGCCTGCACGTCTCAGTACACCTTCATCAAAAGCTCGTAATGGAAAGATATGGCCTGGGCGTGCAAAATCTTCAGCCTTAGTAGAATCATCTATTATCTTTTTTATTGTAAGTGCTCTGTCTGCAGCCGATATTCCAGTTGTAGTCCCTTCTTTTGCATCAATTGTAATGGTAAACTGAGTACCGTGGAGAGCGGAGTTTGTATCAACCATTAGCGGTAATCCAAGCTCATCAAGCCTTTTTCCGCTTACGGCGACACAAAGCATTCCTCTTCCATACATAGTCATGAAATTAACTATTTCCGGAGTAACATATTCGGCAGCGCAGATGAAGTCGCCTTCATTTTCCCGGTCTTCATCATCAACAATTATAATAACTTTGCCGTTCTTAATATCTTCAATTGCTTCTACAACAGAGCAAAACATTTTATTCTACCTAACTTAAATTCTAATTTATGAACTTTATAATGTTAATCATTCATAATTACTAATTCTCTTTTATTCGATTCTAGTAACTTGATTGTATAATTTATAAAAATTTAGAACTTCATAAATCTTTCAAATCAAATAAATAGTAAAATTTAGATTACACCTATGATATCTGCTAAGTTCAACTTTATATTAGATTACTTTAAAAGAGTAACTTAATATAAATTAATTTCAATCTTTGCCGGAAGGCAAAATAGTAGCAATAGCTGAACGTTCTAACTTTAACTTTACATTTTCAGTTACCTGAAGCAGTACGGTTTTTTCTTCAATGTAAACAATTGTCCCATGCAGTCCGCTGCTTGTAATAACCTTATCGCCTTTCTGCATATTGGAAAGCAATTTTTCTCTATCCTTAGCCCGTTTTTGCTGCGGCCTTATAATCATAAAATAAAAAATTAAAAAGATAGCACCGAACATGACTATGGTGCTGATAAGACTTGAACCTCCGCCGCTTCCGCTTGGGGGAGCTGCCATTGCTAATAATGATTCCAATTAATCCTCCGGATTATTATTTATATTAAATGATATTTTGTTTATAATATTCTCTTTCCATTCTGAAAATCTTCCTTCTTTTATTTGATGACGGGCTTCCTTTACAAGATTCAAATAAAAGTGAAGGTTGTGTATACTCGCTAATTCCATTGCAAGTATTTCACCTGCAATAAAAAGGTGCCTTAAATAAGCACGCGTAAAGCTTCTGCACGTATAGCAGCCGCAGCTTTCATCTACCGGGCTAAAATCATTTTTATACCTTGCATTCCTCATTGATAAAACTCCGCCGGAGGTAAACAGATTTGAATTACGTGCATTCCGGGTCGGCATTACGCAGTCAAACATATCTATTCCTCTTGCAATACCTTCGAGTATATTTTCTGGCCTTCCGACTCCCATCAAATACCGAGGCCTTTCCTCAGGCATCATGCCTGTAGTAAAATCAACCAGATCATACATAACATCTGTCGGCTCGCCGACTGCAAGCCCGCCTATTGCATAACCATCGAAGTCAAGCTTAAGTAAATCGCAAGCAGATTTTTCGCGCAAGTCTTTATAGACACTTCCTTGAATGATTCCGAACAAAAATTGCTGGCTGCCGTATAAGGGAGTTGAATTCTCGAAAGCTTCCTTATTTAATACTGCCCAATCAGATGTAAGTTTAGCGGAGTTTGCGGCGTACTCATAATCGCAAGGAAAAGGAGTACATTCATCCAGCGACATTATAATATCCGAACCGATGCTTCTTTGGATCCCGATTACCTTTTCAGGAGTAAAGAAGTGTTTCGAGCCGTCTATATGCGACCGGAACTCAACACCATTAGACTTTAGCTTTCTTAATTCCGAAAGGCTAAAAACCTGGTATCCTCCGCTGTCCGTCAAAATAGGCTTATCCCAGTTCATAAATTTATGAAGCCCGCCGGCTTGTTCAAGCACATCAGTACCGGGTCTTAAATAAAGATGATAAGTATTTGAAAGAACAATCTGTGCTTTAATGTCTGATTCTAAGAAAAATTGATTGACTGCTTTAACCGTGCCTTGAGTACCGACAGGCATAAAAATAGGTGTTTCAACAATGCCGTGTCCGGTTTCGAAATAACCCGTTCTTGCCTTTGAGCCTTTATCCTTTGCAGTTAAATTTAATTTTAACAAATCTACCTATTAAAACTACTCGAATCAATTTGAATTTGGAATACAAATTTACACTTATTTGATATCAAGAACCAAAACTGAGTTATAATAATATCATAATTATTCTTATCTTTGCCCGTAAATTTTCATACTTTCATAACAATTAGAATCGAAAACAAACCAAGGATATATTAATGGCAGAAAAAATAAGGCGAGTAGTAGTAACAGGTATGGGTGCTTTAACTCCAATAGGGTTAACTGTAGAGGAGTTCTGGGACGGATTATTGAACGGGAAAAGCGGATGTGCTACTATTACAAGTTTTGACACTACCAGGTTAGATACCAAGTTTGCTTGTCAGTTAAAAGGATTCGATGTTACAAAGTATATGGATAAGAAAAGCGCCAGGCGCCTTGATAAATATGCTCAATATGCAGCAGCGGCAGCAATGCAGGCTGTAACCGATGGCAATCTAAACCCTGCTTCATTATCCGAAGAGGAAAAGTCAAGGATAGGGGTAATTTTCGGAAGCGGTATAGGCGGTATTGATACTTTTTATAATCAGGCAGTTATTAATTATACACAAGGGCCTCAGCGCATCTCCCCATTTTTTATCCCGATGCTTATTCCGGATATTGCCAGCGGTTTTATTTCAATTCATTATGGATTTAGAGGCCCAAACTACTGCATCGTATCGGCATGTGCCACAGCAAATAATAATATGATTGACGGTTTTATGCTGGTAAAAAACGGATTTGCTGATGTTATTATAACCGGAGGAAGCGAAGCTGCAATTAATGAAATCAGCCTTGGCGGATTTAATGCCTCAAAAGCCTTATCAACTAGAAATGATGAGCCGGAGACTGCCAGCAGGCCTTTCGATTCTACTCGCGACGGCTTTATTATGGGTGAAGGCGGAGGCGCCTTGATACTCGAAGAATTAGATCATGCTGTCAGCAGGGGTGCTAAAATATATGCCGAAGTAATCGGTATGGGCCTTTCCGCCGATGCTTATCATATTACTGCACCTCATCCCGAAGGAGCAGGAGCTATTCTTGCTATGGAAATGGCTGTTAAAAATGCAGGCATAAAAAAAGAAGAAGTAGATTATATAAATATGCACGGTACCTCCACTCAACTAGGCGATATTGCGGAGACTAAAGCGATTAAAAAAGTATTCGGAGATTATGCCTATAAAATGAATGTCTCTTCAACCAAAAGCATGACCGGGCATCTGCTCGGTGCGGCAGGTGCAGTTGAGGCTATTGCCTCCATACTTGCAATTAAGAATGATATTGTCCCTCCTACAATTAACTTTGTCAATCCCGATCCTGAATGCGATCTGAACTACACATTTAACAAGCCGCAGAAAAGGAAAGTAACTATCGCCATGAGCAATGCATTTGGATTCGGCGGGCATAATACTTCCGTAATATTTAAAAAGTATTCGGAATAGCGGCTGCTATAAACAAATTTATAATAAACTAGTTTGCTAAAATTAAGACATTAAATAGCCAATTATTGTCATTAAATTTTTCAAGCAATGAATTACTGAAGTAACGTAAAACTGTCATTCTGAGTGAAACGAAGAATCTCAAAGTTACAGTTTTGAATAATTTTGAGATATTTCACTTCGTTCAATATGCCAAAAACTATCATTTACATAACGTCTGTGAATTAAATAAAGGCCGAGAATGACAGCAATGGCATATCATATTTTGCATTAAGTACTTCTAAGTTTTTGTTATTACCGGTTTTTTAATAAGCTTTATAATAGTTTATGTGCCGCTTGTCGAATAAATAGTGACAGCAGCATTCTCTCCTTTTATTTTGTACATGATAATTTTTGCGCTTATTTTATGAAAATAGGAATAAAACTCTTACTTATTTTTATATTCGGGTCATTCTTAATATACGGGCAGGCTAAAATGTCCCTGCAAGTAGGTATGCAGTTCCCTGAAGGAAATTTTGCACAAGTCGCACATAATGGATTAGGCGGTATTGCTGTAATAATATTTCCGCAGGACCAATCTCTTTCTCTCTCGGCTTCTCTAGGTTATAATTATTGGGGCCCATACACGGCATGGTACCTAGGCCCATCCGACAGCTACTCAAGCTTACTTGCTCTTATCGGATTAAGATATGCGTTTTCTAATTACAATGCTCATCCATATCTAGGATTAGAAATCGGTATGAACTCCCTGGATTATTCCAGGACAACTAGTTATGGAATAACAAGCAGTATTTATGATGTATCGGAAGCAAGATTCTGCATTGCCCCTTCATTCGGAGTAATTGCTAAAATAAATACTTCGATGAGCTTTGATATTAATATTAAATACAATGTATCCTCCGATGAACAAATAAACGGTATAACCCTTCCTGCTACTTTCTTCAGCTTAAATGCCGGTATTCAGTTTGACCTGTATTAATTCTTTGTTTGATTGAAGTATCGGTTTTCTTTAATTTAGTCGGCAGTATAAATTTAATAATAACAATTACGAGGGAAACTAATGGATCGTTCAATGGTTACAACAGCATTCACAATTGACGGATATCGCATAGTAAAAAACCTTGGAATAGTTAGGGGAATTACCGTCAGATCAAGAAATATTTTCGGAACCATAGGCGGTTCCCTGCAGACCTTATTCGGGGGAAACATTTCATTGTTTACAGAGTTATGTGAAAAGACAAGAGAAGAATCATTTGAGCTGATGGTTCAGCATGCAGATACTTTCGGCGCAAATGCTGTTATCGGAGCGAGGTATGACACAACTGATGTATTACAAGGAGTAAGTGAAGTACTTTGCTACGGAACTGCCGTTGTAATTGAGCGTATTTAATACAAGAAGCATGATAACCTTCGAGGGCACAAAAATTAGCGTAGAGTTTGTATAAATTTAGATTACTATTTTTGCGGCTT
>Ga0075269_10000030_pt1 | contig 27218 bp, 15 predicted proteins | sample SF_Rice_5C_0N_10_FD_69773 | JGI IMG/M metagenome (GOLD analysis project Ga0075269, IMG submission 69773) | Rice paddy soil microbial communities from Twitchell Island, California, USA - SF_Rice_5C_0N_105 | ecosystem: Environmental > Terrestrial > Soil > Paddy field/soil | place: USA: Twitchell... | reverse complement strand
CCGTGATTCTTATATTTTCATCCTTCAACCATAAAAAAGCCCCTGCCGAATAGCAGAGGCTTGTAGAATAGATAGTGCGATTATTATTTCACTCTCACAAACTCAATCCTTCTATTCTTCATTCTTCCTTCGGGAGTATCATTAGGTGCAACCGGATTCTCAGGCCCCATACCTATTGCTGTTATTTTCTCAGCATCGGCACCATGATTTACTAACCAGTCTCTTACTGATTCTGCCCTTTTCTGCGAGAGTTTCTCGTTAGCTTTAACTGAACCTTTACTATCGGTATATCCTCTGATCTCTACATATACATCTGGATTATTCTTTAATGTAGTCAATGCTTTCTCCAATGTTTTTTCCGATTCAGTTGTAAGAATAGCAGAATTAACTTCAAAATTAACGCCTTCAAGTATCATTGGAGTTTCCAGCTTAATTACATCATCATCAGGATTTTTAGGATCAGTTCCTCTAGCTATTTCTTTGCCGTCATTAACACCCCCTCCATCTGTATCAAGCATTATCGGATCGGTATGATATTTCACCACTTCATCTCCGTCGGTTAAACCATCACCATCAGAATCTGATTTCAATGCGTTTGTATGATATTGATTTACCTCAGCACCATCTTTTAATCCGTCCATGTCTGTATCCGCTTTATTCGGATCAGTATTATAATTATTTACTTCGGCACCATCAGTTAGGCCATCTCCATCTGAATCCGTTTTTAATGGATCTGTACGATATTTATCTATTTCGTTACCGTCGGTCAAACCATCACCATCTGTATCGGATTTCAAAATTGAAGTATGGTATTTATTTACTTCGTCGCCATCTAACAATCCGTCTCCATCTGTGTCTGATCTTAAAGGATTTGAATTATGCCTAATAGTCTCTTCCCCGTCTGTTAAAGCATCATTGTCAGAATCCGCGTTATCAGGATCAGTACCTAATTCTTTCTCCTTCGATTTCGATAATCCGTCTTCATCACTATCCGAATTGCCGCCGTTGCCTACAAATGTAAAACCGAATCCTAAATTAAAATGAGCATCATATGCAGTGCCTAACTTGTAATAATTCAGATTGTCGGTTAATGAATACCCTACTCCGCCGGAAATATCCAAAAGGACACCTTGCAGTAAATTGAATTCAGCTCCAATGCCAACAGGAATTATTCCTGTCCAGCCGAACTTCTTTACTTCATTCGGAGAGATTGTACTGGGCAGTATTCTATTGTCATAATACATAGCGCCGATTCCTGCATAAAGATATGGATTCCAGTCCGATGAATTAAACGGACTTAAAATAAGTCTGAAATCCGCCGGGATTATGGATGATTTATAATAAGCATGATTTAAATCCAAACCAGCTTGTTCACCATACCCAACCCCTAAGTCCCCTTCTAAAAAGTCTGTGAATTCTAACCTTAAAAACGCTCTGCCTAAATAAGAAGTTTTTAATCCATTCTCCCAGTTTTTAAATTCGTTAGATGGTACTATCCCGTCTATGTGTACTCCGTATTTTACTGAATAGTCTTTGAACTGTGCTTTTACTGGAAGAGAAATTAGGATTAACAATAATGCTGCGGCATTAAATCGTGAAAATGACTTGCGACTCATTTCTACCTCCTTTGTTTTTATTATATAGTTATTTATTAATTAAAATGGCTTGCTCTTTTATTTACTGTTCCCTTACATGATAATTAAAAAGAGCAGTCCACTTATGAAATCAAGATCAACATAATAATCATCAATATCGTTTACACATATGATATTTTTATATCAAATTGCGCACACTATTTATGGAATCTGGATTTTGTAGAAATAAGGATGATTAAATATAATTATTTAGCATGCTTGAGGCAAATTATTAATGTAAATACGGAAATTCCCTTCATTAAGGAACCTGCAAAAAAAAGAAATGTATTAACTCTATTAGCGATCGCTGATATCTATATATTAAATTCTTCTTATTTAAGCAGACTTAAAAAGCTTTAAACTTATTCTATATAATTATCAGTAAAATTACTTAAGAAGAAGCATCTTCTTAGTCGAAATAAATCTGCCCGCATTCAATTGATAAAAATAAGCTCCGCTCGAGTGCTTAGATGCATCAAAGCTGTTGTATACGTCTTTATAATATTCAAAGAAATAACCCGGCTCATACGCATACAAAGTGTAACTGCCTTCAAAAACGGTTAATGAATAATTCCCGTTCCAGTCTGAACCTAAAAAAATCGAATCACTGTTCTCTATTGAGTTTACTGCAATCCAGACATTACTTAAAGGCTTCTGCATTGCCGCATCTCTTATTGTGCCCGAAATAGTGCAAAGCGTTAGAGCAGGAAAAGTAAAATTCACGTTCGCAGAATCATTGATGAATGTAATAACATCTGCTTCTTCAAAAGTATCTTTCCAACTTAAGCATTATAATATGATTCGAATAATTTTTCTTTAATCATCACTCAAATGATTGTATGGAAAATATACACTAATTTCATAATTAACGCCGGATATAAAGATTTAATAAATTCAATTTTCTTTCGATTATAAATTTGGGAAATCTTCTTCTTTACTTTCAAAATTCCATAATGCACAAATTTAATTCTATATTCTTAATTTTTCTCATGCTTTTCTCTTGCCTTCTCAGTGGTAAATTTCTTTTACTTATCATTCTGCTTTAGCAGCTTATTTTGGTGCAGTGTATTCCAACCCATGTCAGGGTTATTGCCATCATATTAGCTTTTTTTGAACAATATAAATGGTTAAATTACCCCTTAATTATGCACGTTTTCTGCCTTTTTTACTCTTGTATATATCTGATCATTTTTAACTTCGAAAAGGACAATTAAGGTATAATCTTTTTATAATTATTTCATGATTTTATGGCTATTATGGATGAGATATGAAAAAATTGCTTCTTTTATTATGCTTGTTTCTATCATTAGCATTTTATTCCTGCACGAAAAATAATCCGGTTAATTCAGATAATTCTAATAATCCTTCCGGTATTACTTTAAACAGTAATGCTAAAATCCTCTCTGATGGTGAATCCGCAAAAATAATTTCTATAACTGATTCTTCAATTACTTTTTCTCCCGTTGATGATACTCTCAACAGTCTTAAAACCGGCGATGTTATTATTACAGGCATCTCCGAAAATGTACCGGGCGGATTGTTGAGGAAAATATTGTCTGTCTCGAACGGAATTAGTTCATCATCTAAAGTAGTTTCTACTCAAAATGCCTCTCTGGAAGATTTAATAAAATCGGGAACAATTTATTTCAGCTCGCAAGTCCTTTCTGTCGATCAATCTATAAATCAAATTCTCTATGATATCGATAATGACCCTGCCACTCAAAATGATCAGGTCAGCTTAGCAGGAACTGTTAATGAGAAAGGCACAGTCAGCGGAAATTTAAATATTGGGAGTTCACGGTCGGTCACCGGCCAATTTAATTTTAATCTGGTTGGCAAAGCTGATTTAATTTTAACAGGCGATATAAATGCAAACCTTAATGTATTTCAATATTTTATCCGTGCCCCGTTCCAGCCTATTGTCTTAAGTTCTAATCCGCCTATTGTTATTACTCCAGTAGTTAGTCTTTATGTAGTTCTACAAGGAAATGCGCAGGGCAAATTTTCTACAAGTGTAAGCAATTCATTTAACTCTAGCGTTGGTATTAGCCTGGGCAATACTCTTCAAGTACAGCCCGGACTGGGAGATACTTTTACTTTCAAAGGAGCTTCAATCAATTTTTCTTCGGATATGAATTTTAAGTTGATTACTTCGGTCAGTTTTCTAATAAATAATATACCCGGCCCCTCTCTGTCTTTTGCTCCTTACATGCAGCTTAACTCTAACTTAAACCAAACCCCTCAATGGATCCTTTATGTCGGGGATAACGGGAAGGCTACAAATTATGCTGCTTGGTTTTCCAGTTCTGTTCCTATTCAAACATGGACTTTCAGTTCAAACCAAAATGAGCTTTCTCAAGGGCAATAGTTCCTTATTTTATTGTATGTAAGAACTAATCGGATTACAATTCTTTTGAAACTGTAATCCGATTTCGCTCAAGGAAGGATGATGAATTCTAAATACTTTTCCCTTTCTAAAATCTATTCCGCTTTAGAAATTGAAGGCGGTTCACTGTCCGGGGCAGTCCCCCAATTCTTGTTCGGCTTTCTGCCCATTACAAAAACAATTTTCCCGCCGTTTGATACTGCATTGTACGGTATATATGTCTTATCCCATTTCTTTCCGTTAAGCGTTACTGATTGAATGTAAACATTATCCTTTGAATAATTAATCGCCTCGGATGTAAATGTATTTCCGTCACCTAATTTCATGGTTACTTTCTTTGCACATGGAGTCCCTATGACATAATAATTAGTGCTTGGACAGAACGGATATAATCCCATTGTATTGAATAGATACCAAGCGGACATTTGCCCGCAGTCATCGTTTCCGCTTAAGGAATTCGGTTTGTCTCCATAAAATGATGTTTCAATTCTTCGTACTAATTCCTGTGCCTTCCATGGCTCACCTGCAAAGTCATACAAATATGTTATATGGTGCGAAGGTTCATTGCCGTGCCAGTATTCACCAATCCGCCCCTCAATATCTCCCGTGCCCTGTACAATGTGTTCTGACTTTTTCTCGGCAAAGAGCGAATCTAGCTTTTCTATGAAATATTTTTTGCCGCCCATTAAATTTATTAAACCCTGCACATCCTGAGGGACAAACCATGTATATTGGTAATTGGTGCCTTCGGTTATATCTCTTTTATTAATATCATCAATATATTCATGCGGGTGAAATGGATTTCTCCAATTACCATTGGAATCTTTTCCTCTCATCAGTTTCCATACCGGATCAAAAAGATTCTTATAATTCATCGCTCTCTTCATAAAATATTTGTAGTCGACTTCCTTGCCTAATTTCTTAGCTGTCTGCGCTATGCAATAATCATCGTAAGCATATTCAAGTGTCTTTGATACTGATTCGTTTTCCTTATCAAATGGTACATACCCAATTTTCGCATACTCCATTACATTGTCATAATGCGGATTCATCGCCGTAGTCTTCATTGCATTATAAGCACGCTCATAATCAAAGCCTTTAATGCCCTTTATTATAGCATCTGCTATTACCGCTACTGCATGGTAACCTATCATGCACCATGTCTCATTATCGTTGAGTGACCAAACTGGTAGCAGATGCTCAACACTCTGATCATAAAGTGCAAGAAGTGAATTTATCATGTCTGCATCTCGTTTCGGCTGAAGCAGTACAAACAGCGGATGCTCTGCTCTGAATGTATCCCACAAAGAGAATATAGCGTAACTGGTATATCCTTTTGCTTGATGAACATTTTCATCAAGTCCCCTATACTGCCCGTTCACATCTTCATATATTGTCGGAACTAAAAGCGCATGGTATAATGATGTATAAAATGTTTCTTTTTCACCCTGCGTCCCTTCAATCTGCATCTTCTGCATTTCTTTATTCCACTTTTCCCTAGTGTCCTTTACAACTTTATCAAAATCCCAACCCGGTATTTCCGTATCAAGATTTAACAAAGCATTTGCAGAGCTTACTGAAGAAATTCCAACTTTAACCATTATTACTTCATTTACCTTCGTTGAATAGGTTGTGTAATACTGGAGATCGGCACCGGCAGCTTCATATCTGCTTCTAAATCTATATGTATTATAATAAACTCTTTTTCCGTTCATCATTATCCCGAATTTATCGTATGGCCTCGAATATCTTGCAGCAAAATAAAGATATCTTTCTTTAGCCCATCCGTTTACAAGATGAAATCCTGTTATAAGAGTCTTGCTTTCTCTTCTGACCCTAGACCAAATGACTTTCCACTGCAGGACTTCCGCTAGATCCATCATTATGTTTGCACTGTCTGACTTAGGAAATGTAAACTTTAATATTCCGGCTCTTTCTGTTGCTGCCAGCTCAACTAATATATTATTCGGAAGCTTTACCGAATAGTACCCGGCTTTTACTACTTCATTCTTGTGTGAAAAGGGAACGCAATATCCAGAATCAGGATCCTGGTAATAACTTATATCGCCGTTATCAGATTTCTTTTCAACTGTTCCTGGTACGAATTTCATTTTCCCGACTGAGGGCATCATTAAAAAATCTCCGAGATCAGGGATACCCGTCCCGCTTAAATGCTGCATGCTGAATCCGATCAGCACACTGTCATCATATTCATACCCCGATGCTGTTTCCCAGTTTCTTCTATCTGTATCAGGGCCTAATTGAACCATACCATGAGGCGTAACAGGCCCGGGATATACATTCCCTTCTCCTTCAGTGCCGATTATAGGATGTATATAGTCAACTAGATCTTTTTCATGCACAATACTTTGTGCAATTATAAATCCGCCAGGGCTTAAAACAATAAGCGCAGAAAGCATTATAATTAAGATTTTAATTTTTGTTTTCACAATTATTTTTTTCCTTTTAGCTAATTAACAATTTTATTACCGGAATTTTACTCACCCGAATAAGTAATCTGAGGAAAATCCACCTTAGCTTGATTAAATTCTGATTCCCACCCGGAAGGCCAGCCGAATGCAATAGTTGCCTGTGCTTTTAGATTCACACCGGCAGCTCCACTCCAGAAATGAACGAACTCTCCCCAGTTCATATCCCGTGCATATGAGTTGCCGTTCTTGGGAAAATACAAAGAAAGAAGCTTAAAGAATTTAGCAAGCACTTTATTACCTCCGTATTTTTTCCAAATTGGATAAAACCAATTCTTAAACCATTGAACATTCGGCGCAGGGAAATTATCATACTGGTTCTGCATTAGGTTGTACCATCTTTCGGCTTCGCTCGTCCTGTGTAAATTATAATAAACATCGTATATAAAAATCTCATTCCACTTGCTGTCCTGCCATAAAGCAAAAGCAGGTGACCCATGCACTCCATCAGATGCACCTTCAACTATGTGCCCGCATTCATGTGTTGTTTCATCATCATTGTAATCTGTTGAATCATACCAAGGCCCCGGACCGCAGTCTGTTACATCCCTATAGTCATGACTAGAATCAAAATATGTTGAAGGATGCCCCCCGGGATATTTCCCTTGATGATATACACAATAAAGTCTATTTTCCTTCCCAAAATTTCCATATACTTCTTTAACATATTTCCATAAGGCTGTCTCATATCGGAATGGCCACGTTACTATGGTATCCATGTCTTTATCGTAATAAATAGCAACATCATCATTATAATATCTTAGACGAAGAAGCTGGTTATGTTCAAACCAATGTTCCTGCCATGTTGATGGAGGAGACGGTAAGGTATTTTGAGAACTTGCAGCTTGCACAGGATTGTTTTTTTTACATCCCAATAAAGATATATACAAACCTGCAAACAATATAAAAAATAATTTACGATAAATCATAAAACCTTAATTTATTTTTACTATTTTCATCGCTTCAACCGCCGATAGCTTTCTGGTAAAGCGTCCATAGGTCTTGCACATGTTTTTTAAGTATATTCATACTTGCCGAGTCCCAGCTAAAATTATAGTTTTTACCTACATACTGATTGAGATCGTATAAGAAGTTTTTATCCATTCCGCTGTTTTGCTGAATCCATACTATGAAAAACCCTGTGGTAGTATAACCATCCGTCCATGAACCGCCAGGCTGCCTTCGTGATATGCTGTCGTGCCCTGTTAAATACCTGACGGCATCAGCTTCACCCTCTATAACACTGAATCCGTCTTTGGTACCGTAGTCGCAATTTTGCTGCCATATATGAGTTTCTTCATGTGCTATTACTCCTTCTATTTCTGCAATAGCATCAGGTTTCGGCCTGCTTGTAATTACATATCCCAAATAGCTGCCGCTGAAATGTGTTTCTTTTGCTGACGGGAAATTATTAGTTCCTGTTGTATAAGCTACACCGCTCATACTGTCTACGTATAATGTTATATATGAAACATATGGCACTTCCGTAGGCGAATGATATAACTGCTGACAATCTTCTAGCGCAATTGTTTTTACTAATCCGATTGGATCGGTAATATATTGTGTAAAATATTTTCCGTAACCCGCAGAATCAGTATCAATATATCTTACTGCCGGATATTTAAAACTGTCCCATGCATTATTGCTTGAAGAAACCGGATTGCTAATCTTCTTGCAGCCAAATAATAATATTATTAAAGTTGCAGATGCAAAAATTAAAATATATCTTTTCATTATAACAATTCTTTAAAGCTCATTAAATACATCATCAAACCCCAAATTATCAACTATCACGATATTAGTGCCCAATGTTTTATTTGTGATAATTCGTGAAATTCGTGTCTCTATTCTCCCGATATTCCATTCGATTTTGTCATCGAAGGAGGAGCATCATCAAGTTTGCTTCCCCACGATTTATTAGGAAGCGGCCCCATATCAAGTACCAGCATTCCTCCTTTTACTATATCTGAATGTCTAATCCATGGTTTATTTATTGGCTTACCGTTTAAAAGAGCAGATTGAATAAATTTATTTTTAGCAGAAACATTTTTAGCTTCTATTATAAAAGTTTTTCCGCTGCCGGCATTTATTTCTACTTGCTTAAATATCGGACTCCCTATTTCATAATCCGGCACCCCCGGCGTTACGGGATAAAATCCCATTGCACTGAAAACATACCAGGCTGACATTGCCCCCCCGTCATCATCTCCGGGTAATCCAAACGGAGTTGAATTGTACCATAACTGCATTATCTCTCTTACCCTGCTTTGTGTCTTCCAGGGCTCACCCGAAAAATCATAAAGGTATGGAATGTGGAAAGCAGGCTCATTACCCTGACAGTACATTCCGATTAATCCGGTCATGTCTGGGAACTGCCCCAGGAATGCAGGCTTGTCCATTGGATCAGGCTGCTCTACAAATAATTGATCAAGCTTCTTGTTGAAATTTTCTCTCCCTCCCATTAAGTTAATTAAGCCCTGTATATCATGCTGAACCGAAAATGTATAAATCCATGAGTTGCATTCGGCAAAATATTCTTCGCCTGCAAATCCGCCCGATAGCTTCGGATCAAACGGCCGCACCCAATTACTTGCTGCATCTTTAGGTGCCATAAACCCAATTGTTGTGTCAAATAGGTTTTGATAGTTATGCGCGCGTTTCATAAATGTTTTATAATCATCCGTCTTGCCCAATGCCTTTGCCATTTGCGCAAGACACCAATCATCATAGGCTGATTCAAGTGTTACTGAAACTGATTGCCTCCTATGCCAGGGGTCTACTTCTTTCACCCATTCTTTTACACTGACTACCGGCAGCCAGGTTAATTCATATGGCATCTTTGAATTGATTATATCTCCGGTCTTCTTAAGCCAGCTTTTTTCATCATTAACTTTCATATCGTCTTTCACCGGTAGAGCAGGATAATACCCGTTCTCATAATAAAATTTTTCCAGCTCTGTTACTTTTCCTTCATCGCGCCAGGGAATCATAGTAGCTTCGGTTGCATTCTTCATCATTCCTTTATAGGCTTCCTTTACATCAAAATCTCTTAAGCCTTTCATGTATGCATCTGTGATCATGGCCGTCGAATGATTACCGATCATTGCTTCGGAACTCGGCAGCCATCCTGTTTTTACATAGTCGCTTACAAATTCTCTGATTGCCGCTTCTGTTCTTTTGGGGTCGGTTATGGTTTGAAGCGGATACGCACACCTATAGGTATCCCATACATTTCCTTTCCTTCCCATCGTTCGATAAAGCGCCGTGTAAAATGATTCAAGCTGGCCTTCGGTGCCGCCTTCAACTTTAATTACCCCTAATGCTTTGTTCCAAAGTTCTTTTGCTTCAAGCTTTACTTTATCAAAATCCCATCCATTAATTTCTTTAGCTAAATTACTGCGGGCTTCGTCTATGCTGTTAAATGAAAATCCTATTTTTAACTCAATCTGCTCATTTCCATTTGTTGAATAAACAGCATACCCTCCGATATGATTGCCTGATATCTCCTTCATATTATTTGATAAAACGTTGCCCCTAAAAGCTCCTGCTGAGTTAAATGGCTTGCTCATTTCACCGTAGAAATAAAATGTCTTATCGTCTCTTATTCCTATTACATTTCTATACCCTCTTAAAAAACCATGCCCTTCTATCGAGTTATTCCCTATGAATTTTAACTCCCCGTCATTAAATTCTCTTAGCAAAATATTCGACTCGCTGGATTTTGGGTATGTGAATCTGAATATTATTGTATGACTTGTTAATGTGAACTCCACATTAATATTTGGCCCTTCAAGTAGAGCTTGATAATAATATGCTTTAGAAGTTTCAAGATTATGATCGAAATTAGAAGCATTATCTTTGGCTGAAATTTCTATCTTTCCGGTTGACGGCATAATTGATACAGGGCCTACCGGGATGCTGAATATCTTATCTGCAAGATATTCGTCACCAATCCCCGGAGTGAACCTTGGCGATACTTCAAGCATTCCATGCGGCACTAATGCGGTCGGCGACGTGCCCCCGGTCTTTGGACTTATCGACCCGATATACGGATTAACATAATCTGCAAGTTCTTTCTTCTGTGCATATCCATTAGTAAATATGAGGCAAATGCAAAACAAAGCATACACATAAGATAACGGTTGAAGAAATTTTCTGTTTCTCATTTAGCACCTAATTATTACTTACTATTACAACATTCATTTTATTTTAATTAGTGTAAATTAGTGAAATTCGTGTCTCTACTTTATATATACCATTTTATTGCTCGAAACATAAAGTTGATTTTGATTTGAATTACTGTCTGCCCTTAACTGATAAAAATATACGCCGCTTGCTAATCCCGAAGCAGTGAACTCGACTTTATGATTACCAGCTTCCATATCCTGATCAACCAGCGTTTTCACATCCTGGCCAAGTGTATTATATATTTTTATTGAAACATGCGCATTCTGCGGAATATCGAATTCAACGACAGTTCCCGGATTAAATGGGTTAGGATAATTTTGATATAAGTTAAATTTTTCCGGTATTGCTGCCGCTGTATCTACTAAAGTAAAATTCATCTGCATCGGATGTGCTTCGGTATTAAATATTACACTGTCAAAATCTATTGTGCTTGGAGGTGCAAATAACAGGTATAAATATTTTAATGTCTCTGCCAAAAAATAACTCGGCATTCCGTCTGTCTGCTGATGTGTTATTACACTGCTGAGCTGAACATACCCATTGGGAGTGCGGCAGTACTTCTTCAAATCATCAAAAAATGTTTTTCCCATAATAAGATAGCGCGGATTCTGTGTATAATGATAAAGATAATATGCCGATTCAATAATCTCCGGCCTTAAATAATACCCTGGCGAAGTCGCTGTCATAGTGCTGTAGTCAAGCTGTTCAGGCTCTATCCCGTACCTGTTCCACATCTTGTAACATGATTCTTCAAGCTCTGCAGCACGCCAAGTTTCACCGCTAAGGCAAAGCGGATCACCGAAGAATGCATCAAGCGATCCGAATTGTGTTGAGGTTCTTACCCCTGAATTCATATCTGCATGGCCGTACCAATCCCCTGTTGATGTGCTGTCTAATAGATATTTATTAATTGCTGTTAAAGTTGACTTCCACATATTTGCACAGTCTTTATCATTAAATAACAATTTACTTTTAATAAGATATTCGAAATAAGAATCTATCCCGCCCGATACACTGCAGTCTGTACCTGTCCATTGCCCTGTCTCGATATTAATGCCGTTACCGACTAATCCGGTGCTTGACCTAAGGCTGTATAATTTTAGCAAAGCTCTCTTTGCTGTGTTATAGTATGTTGTATCCCCGGTTAGCTTGCTGAGTGTACCGTACTCAATTAACATTGTTCCAATTTCTGCAGGATTAGTACCCGCCCTCCGCACTGCGCCTGTTTTTAAATTAACATCACCATATGGCATTCCGGTTGGAGATTTTCTAAATGCTTTTATTCCCCTGTTTGCAAGATCCTTCGCAAGAGAAAGAAGCTTGGTGTCTCCTGTTAGCTCATATGATGATAATAGCCCGCCTATAAAACGGATTGTGAACTCAAAGTTCGATACATATACATCCTGATTGAAATTCAATTGCGTATCTATCAATTGTCTTGCACTGTCTGCTTCTGATTTTAATCCCATAAGTATCATTGTATCAAGGGCATCAACAGGCGTCATTAGAAACGACGGCCCGTACCAATTGCTTCCTGTTTTACTTAACGGATTCAGCTCATCATATCCCCAGGCATACTTTACATATGAGTCCCAGCATAAAAGAAATTCCTGTTTTATTTCATCCGCTATCTGCTGCTTATTTATATCCTCAACTGTGATATATCCGGTTTGAGTAAGATTATCCCTATTGCCGCTGTTCGATACTGTTAATGAAACGTCATATACTCCTGCTGTATCATATACTACAACCGGATTCTCTTCGGTGCTAGCTGCCGGCTTTCCTCCTTTAAATATCCAATTTAAAGAAGTAGCTCCTTGTGAAAGGTTTTTATAATAAACTGTATCCCCGGGGATGATCGTAGTCGTATTTACAGTAAAATCCGCATCCGGGTAATTACCTCCCCGCCCCTTAAATCCGAACAGCTTAAGCTCCGCAATCTGCAAACCGCTTCCGCCGTTATTAGAAGTAATATCCAACCTAAAATATTTGTACTGGTTAGTATCGGTGACGCTGTATTCATTTACCGCATAGCTTGAATCGAATGTTTGTTTAGATTGTGTATCTAGTATTACCCAATTTAGATTATCTATAGATGCTTCAAGCTGCCAGCTTTTGGGGTTGTCATCCGTCCCATTTGAAGATGAAGTAATCGAATACTTTTTTAGGATATACAAATTAGGATAATCTGATTTGTATTCCACCCAGCATGCTGCATGATTGGTAAAATATTTTGTACCCCATAAATTGTCGATAATATTTTGAATGCCGTAATCGCTGTCATTAAATTCTGCCAGTGCAGTTCCGCCAAAATTGGTAATGTCCTGCGGATCAAAAGTTCTGCTCACTGGTATTCCATATATATTCCATTCGCTTAATTGAAGAATATCCGACTGCTGATGGTTCACCATACCTAATCGATAATATGAGTATCCCTTTGTATTGCTGAATGAAAATGATAATGTCTGGAATCGCTGTGAAAAAGTCTGATTAGACTGACTGTCAATTGCAGTCCAATTATTTCCATCGTTTGAACCGTATAATGCCCAGCTCATCGGATCACGCTCCGGATGATCATTCGCCGAGGTTATTGAATATGAATTAACTATATACGGATTCGGCACCTGGAACTGTATCCACGCTTCAGCATGAAATGTTAAATATTTCGTTTGTGTATTTCTATCAATCAGATTTTCATAGTCTTCACCTGCCGGCGAATCATAATACTCGGCAGATATTTTACCGTCTAAATTTGTAATGTCTATTCGAGTTTGTGAATAACTCTTTATTCCGAAAACCGTAATCAATAAAATTATCAGCATACACTGCAATGGAAGTTTCATTATACTTTATTTCTCCATGTAATCATAAGCTAAATCTCCCTATAAATTTTTATTTCATACTTAATGCTTCTCTAAACCACTTTGCTTTATAATCAAAGAAAGGGAAATACGGCACTGCATTCCGTAATGGGAAATGCGTCTTCCTGACTGCCATATCTCCGCCGGTGTAGGGGATTTCATTAATTATTTTCCAATCAATATCAATCCTATACTTTTTTATGACTTTTGTTAAATAATTATTTACATACTCCTTCGTCATTTTATCCCGGCACATTGCATAAAGCTCATCATGAACTTGATCAACTGTCTTAGGAGCCGCCCCGTCAACTTCAAGTAATTTCAATACCGCATAACTGCTGTCGTCAACTTTCTCCGGCTTTGTTATTTCACCCGGCTTTATAGCAAATGCCGCTTTACCCGCATCTCCAAAGTAACCGGGAGTTATAAAAATTCCTGGATCTTTTTTATTGAGATATATTTGATTCATGCTGTACTTCTTTGCAAGGGTTAAAAAGTCGCCGCCGTCTGTTATCTTTTTATAAAGTTCTTCGGCAAATTCCTTTGTACGGACTACCAATTGAAGTACCTTTCTCTTCTCCGGATTCATAAAATCAGATTTGTGTTTCTCATAAGCTTCAATAATATCTTTGTTAGTTATATCGAATGAACCGGAAGTCTTATCAAGTAATGTTTCTGCAAGAAGATTTCTACCCCACATCTGGGTTTCAAACTGCACATAGTTCGCTTTATCCAAATGCTTTTTCACCGCATCTCTGGCTATATTTTCTAATAAAACAATTTGCTTTATTATCCCCTGCAGGCCGTATTTTAATTCATCCGGTGTATTATAATTAATCGGGTAAGGGGATATTGCCAGCTTTTCCCATACCTCTTTTACCGTCCATACCTTGCCATTCTTGAATATAACTAAAGGTACGTTGTTCATATTGCCGGGCTCTAAACTTTTCGAATACAATTCCTGCTGTATAATACTTGCTTTATCTACTTCTGTAAGCTTGCTGTTGAAAATGATGGGCTCCAATTGCGATAGCAAATATCTATATAGATCCTCTTCTATAATAAAACTGCTGTTCTTCATTAATGATGCTAATTTATATGCCGCAAGATGGACTTCCTTTTTTGCCCTTATCCTTTTTATGATTTCAGCTCTGTAATAGCTTACATCATGTTTAACATATTCCGGGTCTTTAATGATCCCCTTCAACTGGAAAATATAATACAGGCTGTCTACTTTTATTGGTGAAGTCACTTGGCCGGTAGTTAAACTGTAAACAGAATCTTCTATATTCTGTTCCGCTTCTCCGTAATGCAGTACTTTATATTCAGGATCAACATCTATTTTTTCTCCTTTTAATAATTTTAAACGGAGATCTTCAGCAGTCTTTAAACCTGATACTGTCCAGTATTCAACATCCATATCATTTTTTAATCTGTCATATCCCTTTTGAATTTCTCCCGGGGTAATTTTTATTTTATTCGAAACCTCCGACTTCATCCATTGCTCATATAATGCTTCGTGATTATATTCTTCTGCCATTGCCTTTACCCGGGAAAGCTTATTCAGTTTTTCAATCTCTGCTTCCTGTGATAATATTGCCTCGCCTATTAACGAACATACTAGTTGCTGCCTTATTATCCCCAAAGTCTCATGATCTTCATTCGGTATCGGCAGTTCATTTAATCGGCGTAAGAATTCATCATAGCTTATACTAACTTTATTGACTTTAATTACTGCCGTGTTTTGCGAGTCTGTAGTTCTATATCCTAAAACCACAACTGCCAGTATCATCACTAAATAATTTTTTTTATATTTGATCATGAAACTTATTTCTCTTAATTAACGCTTAAATTATCTTTGATTTTATCGCTTAAATTTTATGCGCAACAAATTTTATATTTATTTATTATCTAACACACCCGGCTTTTTAATTAAGTTCTTAGGTCAAAGCCTATATAATAAATAACTAACAAAAAAATATGTAATCAAATATTTTATTCCGTTTTGGCATACATTATAATATCCTACGCAAACTTCACAGTGTTCCTTATGCAATTCACCTCCGCTCCACCTCCGCTCCAGGTACGCTCTACCTCCAATATATCACGCATATAAAAAGAACTATCATCTACCTGCCAAAATGTCACCTGAACATCTAAATAATCCAAAATCTGCACTCCAAATTCGCCATTCATCATTCGTCATTCCAAAATTCTTAATGTTTCACATTTTTCTCAATCAAAGCGGCAAACTCATCCGGCGGAACTACACGAATATTATTATTTAATAAGTTTACGCAGTTAACTACATCTCCAACTGAATTTGTCCATACATGGACTGCAACTAAACTGTATCCATCCGGCGAAGTTATATCAGTAGAAGAAGCATTTAATTTAGCCGCTAAACTTTGCGGATTCTCAAATGTTCCCGTCCAAAGATTATACCTTGCAGTAATAATGGGCTTGCCGTCAGCCCATGCAATTTGTCCGTTACATCCCGCATAATTAGAATATGGATAATAAAACACTGCATTTACCTGGGTTTGATTCAAATATGATGAAAGACTTATAACCGGAATTGCCGGCGGATTTGAGTTCCCAATTACATTAACAATTGTTAAATCTGCCTTCCTCATATATGATGCAGTTAGTGAAGTATATGTATTTAGATTCGCGTAAGATTCAGGATACATATACCCCAAACCTGAAGGCGCTGCAACAAAGTAGTCTCTGCCCCCTTCATTTTTCCCTTCTGTACTATATAGTATTTTTAATACAGTAGGAGCTAATTCACTCAATGCAGGTGATATTGTCCATCCCAAATTTACTTTACCTCGATTTGTACTAGCATACCAACTCTGATTTGAAGCAAAATTACCCAGTACCCATTGAAGGTTATCCCCGTCAGTCATTAAAAAACATACTGTGTGAACATTCTGTATTACGCTTGGATTGGTAACATGACTTGCCTGATTTAACTGAGCACTAAAATTAGATAATACCGAAAGATCTTTACAAAAATCCGAGGCATGTACCATAATTGATTTCTCTGAAGCAGTTGTTACTAAACTAAGTTCATCACTCCCCCAGCCGAATAGTGCTGAATTTGTATTCATCTCTGAAAATATCTGGGATACAGTCGAATTAGAAATATCATTATAATAAAAGAACATTCTTCCGAATATCGCATAATCAGGAAGATACTGTGCCTTTCCATTTAACGCTGTCTGAAAGCATAGCGCATGCTTATAGATCATTCCTTGATATACACTCATAAACTGCTGATATGTTTCATTAGAAACATCTGCAGTCTTGGGTATATTAAGACTATCAACAGTCTGCTGATCAACGGGAAATACAACAATAGCAACTTTTATCCCCGCTAAAGAAAAAGCAATATCAACCGGCTCTTCTGAAGGCGATGATGCAAATGTTATATAACCATTGTAATAATTCTTGAAGTGCTTTAGAAGCCCTGTGAAATTTGACTCTAAAGAATAATCTAAATGCACCCCATAATTAGCCCCCAGGTCTTTTAACCAAACATAATAATCATCTCCCGTCCCGTTTATCATATATATCCTTGGCTTCGTTTGCGCAAGTATTCCCTGAAGGCTTTCAATCGTAATGGTTTGAGTATAGCTTAGCTGAGATTCATCTGCTATAAATAGAGTATCAGGCCTTGCAGACATAGGATATGGGCTCCCTGCTATTCTTGAAGGCTGGTTAGAACTGACACCATTTGTATCTATGGGATTGGATTTTGAAGCACAGCTTACCCATAAAATTGCAATGCAAAATACAACTGTTAAATACAAAACTACGATCTGAATCGTCATTCTGCTGAAAGCAAACTTTACAAGTCCGGAGTTCATCAAGCAATTTCCAATCAATAAATATCATAAACATTTTATTGAGCTTCGATGATTATTATTTTATATAGGCATCTAAGCAATTAAAATATATTATATTAATAAAGTGAACGGGGAATAATTTCTCCGCTCACTTTTTAATTAAGGGTCACTTCATTAAGATCATCTTCTTTACACTTGTAAAATCACCTGCTTGTAAACGGTATAAATAAACTCCGCTTGCTAATTTACTGGCGTCAAAGCTTACTCTGTAATTTCCTGCTTTTTGATTTCCTGATACCAATGTAGTAACCTCCTGCCCGAGTATATTATAGATCTTTAACGAAACAAATCCGCTCTTTGGAATTGCATAATTAATCTCGGTAGAAGGATTAAACGGATTGGGATAATTCTGGCTTAAAGCATATGTACCGGGTAAATTAGGCCCTCTGATTACTGCCGTAGCAGATGAAGGATGTACCCGTACAACAGATCCTGAATCAGGTACAAATCCCGACTTATTAAGGTTTACGCCTAAACCGGTTCCGCCTTGAACAAGGACATGCATTGTTTGAGGTGAAGGGCCGACATCAGTATATTGATAGGTTACTGAACTGTCTGTCTTAGAAAGTATTATTTCAAATGTCATTGTAGTATCAGTCGGCGAATCATAAGAGGTTTCATGATACCACTCTATTATGCATGTATCCTTTGCTGCATTCGTCCAATAGAAAAGCTGGGGGTTATGCATATCATGATTAGGATCCGATCCAAATACTGCAAGCATAGTCTTCATTCTATTTACAGGGAATGGAGGTGGCCAGTTAAGTCCGGATGTATCTGTAAAACTGATAAAGCCGTTTGCAAATACTTCAAACTGACTATATGATGTCCCATATAACGGAAAATCAAATCCGATTGGGAACATACCTGCTGCACCATCATCGCCATCCGGGCTCCCGCTCGGTATGTCATGGAGAAGTGTATCTACTTCTACACCAAGCTTTGTTATATCAACCCAACTATATCCTGTATGCCCAAATGTTGAAGCATAACCTTTTGCCTGCAGAACTCTTTGAACAGTATCCTTATCAAATGGGCCGTTCCAAACAGCGCTTAATGGAAATTGAGCTTCTACCCAGGCAGTAGGGTCTCCGCCGGGGAATAAACCAAAGATCTGTCCGTTTATAGCTATTGTTGCTGTCGTACTGCCAATGTACGGAGGAATCATCGGACTATTAAGAACTTGATTGCCAACGCAGAAAGACTGATCATCAGTTAGTCTAACCGGCTGAGTCCATGTATTTCCGCCGTCGCTCGAACCTGATGCAAATATTTGATATGTAGAATTAAGAGACAAATTCTGGTCAGTCCATACTGCATATAACCTTCCCTGAGCATCTATACTGAGGTTACCATCTCGAGGAATTAAATATGAAAGTGATTTAATAGTATCGGGATGAGATATTGTTGTTCTTACCCAATTGCTTCCTGATTTATGAGTTTCAATTAGAACTTGATTACCATTTGCATCCATCGCAATAGTGGCAAAATGCGGAACATTACCTACTGCGAGAACTTGGCCGTTAAAGTCCCACGCCGAACCTGTTGGATAATATTTTGTAGTATCAATCCCCGCCCATGATTCTTTCCATGTTGCTCCATAATCAGTCGTTTCACTAATAAGGTTCCAACGGAAATTTGAGTTATATTGAACATGGCCTACTACAAATGCATACCCGCCTGTGCCCATAGATAAAGATGTAACATCCCATTGAAACGATGCATTAGCTGGGGGAGCCGGTGTTAGTGATGCATCACGGGTATATAACGCTAAATTTGTTGACCATGTCGTGCCGCCATCAGTTGATACGTAAGCCGTAAGTGAATCATAATCGCCATGCGTAGGCTGAGCTGTAATTATAATATGCTTACCGTCCTTTGATACGGCTATATCCGGACACTGCGCTGGATTAGCAATAAAGACTTCGTTGCCTAATCCCAATCCGCCTCCTATTGCATCTTTATCAAACATTAGTGAATCTCCTCTGTCATATGCAACGTAAACAACAAAATTTGAATCTGCAGCTATAGCAACAGCACCTGCATCCTGGTTATTTGTGAATGGCTGAGCATTCAAGCTCCACGTGGTACCGTTATCTGATGAGGAATACCATGCCGGATTTGTAGCATTGTTGTCACCTTTAGTCTGGCCGCCAACAAATACCATCTTACCTGTTTTGGGATCCTGAAGAAAGTGATGCGAACGAAACGGGGATTCATTACGCCAACTCACTGCAGCACCAATTGAATCAACCATTACGCCTGATGGCACTTGAGCCATGGCTTCTGGTTGGATACCTATTGCAGCTAAAAGTAAAGCTGTCAGTAAGACCATAAATGTAATGTACTTTTTTTTCATTACAGCGCTCCTTAGTTTATATTGAAAAATAGATTTAATTAATTGATCATTATATTTAGTTCAATAAAAAAATACTTCCTTCTTCCTTTCTTGATATCCTCAGATATAACCTACTTATTAGCTAAAATTTGAAATCTACCGTAAACTGCTGCATAAGGCCTAGATATTGATGCTGTACATAGGAATAATCAATACTTATAAATCTGTATTTAATACCGCCGCCCAAAGACAAATGCTCCATACTATCGGTTAATCCTAATGCTTTATATCCTGCTCTGATGAAGAAATGATTTATAAACCCATATTCAATTCCAAAGTTGACACTTGAAAAGTTATCATTTGGATGGAGATAATCGGCTGCAAGTAATATTTCATGATCTGCTGTTTGAATCACTTGATACGATAACCCGATCCTTAGACTTAACGGCAGATTCCATTCCCCGGTATGAAGGTCCGCCAAAATCTGATCATTGTTGCCTGCCATACTGGGATCAAGGTCATGCGTTACTATAGCATCAACACCCTGCATTTGAAGCTTAGAACCGAAGTTGAGGATGGACATTCCGAATTTTATATTTCTCCAAGGAAGCTCGTACAATATCCCTAAGTCTACAGCAATTGCACTAGCGCTCATTTGCCATATTCTTCTATCAATGTATTTAAATGTTCCCCCGAATGAAAATCTATCCGTAATCTTCTTCGCGTATGCAACCCCTACCGCTAAATCTGCGGCATTAAATTGCTGGCCTATACCATCCGGAAAATCAACTGTAGTAACAAGCATATAAGGCGTTGAAAGTGATGTAACGGATAGCCCGAAACTGCCCAGCTCGCCTAGATGCAAAGCACCGCTGAAATAATAATATTTCATATCTACAAACCAGGGGCTGTAGTTTATAGAAATAGCATTTTCATTAAACCAGTCCAGGCCTGCAGGGTTCCAATACATGGATTCAGCTCCGTCTCCGATAGCTGTATACGCTTCACCAAGCGCAGTTGCCCGCGCACCTGCGGGGATTTGAAGGAAGGGCGCTGCCGTTGTACCAACCTTAGAAAGTGTCTGGCTAATTAATAAGGAGCAGAGCGTTAGAGAAAATATTATAATAAGTATAAATCGTTTCATCTTCAAAATTTCTCCAAATAGTTTTTACTGTATTACGGCAAAAAGACCTGTCTTTTGCCCGATACCAGGAGCGTCGACGTTATATATATATACACCGAATGCTACATTCAGCCCGTCTACGGTTGTTAAATCCCAAGCTTCTGTTCCGTCAGTTAAATTTCCTTCATGGTATAATGTTTTTATCAATACGCCGTTTTGTGTAAATATTCTTATTGTACACTTTGCTGGCAGATGCTCGAATTGAATTTTTTGTATCCCTCTCCCCTGCTGTGTAGTAGGGAGTTCCCATTTTGCCGCAACTATATATGGATTTGGGACTACTGAAATTCTATTAAGGACATTGCTCGGCACCGATTTAGTCGAGTCGGCAAATGTATTGTATTGGAATACATCACTTTGGCTGAACGGGGTTGCACAAACAAAGTCATATTCATCACCAGGAACTGGGCCTATTCCGGCTACTCCTTGGGGAGAACTAAATTTGAGCACCCATAATGTTGTATAACCGGAAGAGGTCTTATTCATAATTCGAAGGACGTCTGAACTGTCTAACCTATTATCTTTATTTACATCCAAGAAAATATATTGTACTGTATCACCGGTGAATGTATTCGTTATAGAAAAATATTCCGTGGGCGATCCGGTTAAGTTTACTGGATTTGAAGCAGGTGTATTCGTAATCCGAATAGTGAAATTTAAGGGTACTAATTCAGAGCCCCCTTGAGCTATATTGGCAATTATATTTGCATGGCTTCCAATTGCCCATCCTGAATTAGCATTTATAGAATCTAAATTCGGTTTTACATTATAGAAATTCAGATACATTCCGTCAAAAATTGAAGTACTCCAATCCTGGCTTGCATTACCGGTTGAATCCGGCGGAATTGTAGTATTAGCAATCACTGAATCTCTTGTTAAATCTTTTACACTGTACCTGACTGTATGATCGGCATAATTATTATTAACAGAATCAGTAAAAGTAATTTGATATTTATTGCCTGTTGAAATTGCACTCGGGTTCACCGTTTGAACCTGTACTCTCCCGGTAGTCGGAGAGCCTGTAATTTGTTTTACAAATCCCAGCGCATCAGCATCAGTATGGCCGGGAACATAGTTAGTTGCCTGAGGATTCGGAATTACAACTGCTGTATTCTGAGATTTATTCGTAAGCCGCCCATTAAAATCAAATGTAAAAGAGAATGGGCATATTGATGGTTCGAAATCACCAAGCCCTCTATCAACACCGCCGGTTATATAACTGAAGCCGTGATCGTTAAGTATAGTATCCATTCCGGCAAAATAACCTCTGTCATATGAAAGAACGGCATAATAATATGTAACTCCATTTGTAACGGAACTATCGGTAAAGGAATGCTGAAGTCCGCTGTCGTCTCCTAAATAAAATTCAATTCCTTTACTGTAGCTTGAACCAAGTTCAGCGCCGGAGGCAACCGGCGATACTCCGACTATTCCGTCTTTTAAATCAAACTGTGCTATTGGTTTATAATAAGTCTGATCACCCAAAGCGTCTGTTATAACCTGAGCTTCGCTCAATTGAGGATCAGTTCCTCTTACAACCATGTAGCCCTCAAAATTATAGCCGTAAATCGGATTGAAAGATTGTTCCGCTCTATTATCCCAATACAAAGTCACCTTATGATCACCTGCTACAGCATGAACAATTGGCTGAATAGGAGGTTTAGTAAACCTGTAATTATAATTATAAATAGTCTGGGATGTTATCGCACTTCGAAGTATTGATGTTTCATCTGCACCGAAAACCCATACAGTTGAAAATCTTTCCGTCTGCATAGAATTAAGGTCAAACGGGCCGGATGAGAATATCCATAATAAATTTTCATTGCCTCTTGGGTTGGAAAATATACCCGGCTGAATATTAGCCCATATCTCATCTTCGTTTGCCGGGTCAACAGAACCATATGTAGGAGCAGAAAAGGATGTTAAGCCAATTTGATCCGACTCATCTTTATCCAATATTCCAAAGTCCGGTTCGCCTTGTTCAGGCCTTAGGTCACCTTCTGATCCATCTGCATCAGAGCCGGTATAATTCGGATCATTTTTACTAATACCGTCTCTACCGACATCATCTAATGCCGGATCCCAATTACCGTTCTCATCTCCCGGCCACCATAGTTTATCTCTTATAGCCGGCAATTGATCTATACTCGCAAGCCTAAAAAACTTTAGAAACTTTGATGTATCATGTGTAGCAATAAAAGCTGCCTTTACACCTCCATCAGGAACCGGAGGGATATGATATAGGGAATCAATCTTTGATGCATAAGGACTCGAGGCTTCATATATTGGCCCGTGATATTGCGGATAAGTGGCCCATGTTTCAGCTGGATTATCTCTCGATTCATCTACCATACCGTCATTATCATTATCAATTCCGTCATCCGAGATTCCGGGGCTTTCAACAAATTTCCAGGCCATCCATCCCGGTAAAATATTTCTATACGGAAGGCCAGGTTCTAGAAAATTATTATATGAATATGTTTCAACCATATTCTGATCTCTTCTATATGAATCAACGTCACTTACCGAACCTAAGCCGCCCGGATTTACATCAGCAAACGCACCGAAAAAGATCGGTTTATTGTTCATGAACCTGGTATAACTTGAAGGAGAGATATCAGTTATTCTAAAATGAATAAACACCTGATCCTGTGCTAAAGTATTCGCCCAGGCGAAAAGTCTTGTCTCTGTCTGCAAACCAAGACCGCCTTTTGTTGTATCATTTGGGAATGGAAAATACGGGTACCTGTTGCACCATGAATCGTCCATTACATAATAGCCCTCGTCATCTGCGTTAAACTGGTTCTTTCCAAAGTAACCGTTCCATGTCCCATCCCAGGTCGCATCCTTACCGGGCCAGCTTGAAGGCCATGTTGTAGGATCTGCGCTATGCGCAATAAATAAAGTTGTATCTAATGTTCCATCAGGCCTTACAAAATGGCGATGATCATTTGAGTACCCGGGTAATGACTCCCATTCATATCTATGTCCATCTGGTGCAATCATTGAAGTACCGCCGGGATTGTCATCATAAGATTGGGATAAAACATGATACGTTCTTCCGTCAGTTCCGGTTACTTCACTTTCGCATAAAATAGTCATTCCGTCGATATGATTGTGCCCCGTTCCCTTTGGCCATGTTCCGGATATACTCCAGTATTGCTGAATCCTGCTTCCGAAAATACCTGTATTTTCATATGCAGACTGTACCTGGTTAGCTTCAATAATTCCGACTTTATGATAAAGATGCTGCCCTCTATTAGGATCTATGTAATATGGGCTGTTCCCACTTTGCGCAAACAAAATCGAACTGAATATAACCGGGATTGAGATTGATGAAAATAAATAGTAAATAAAATTCTTTGCCATGCTGTTTGTTAACCTCATTAATTATTCTGGTTCAACGCAAATCAATAATTCAACTGTAAACCAATGTCAACAAGACGCGGTCTCGGCTGCGATGCCGGATTAAATGAAATTTCATACAATGAGTTCAAATAATCTTCTGCTTGATGCGCTTGAAGCTGATCAGGCCTTAACACCGGGAAGTATTCAGGCAGTGTTTGATCAAATAGATTGTAAACCTTCATGAATAATTGAAGATTTATGTCTTGGGATATTGGGAAATTTTTATACGCCTGTAAATCAATATTGAACTGAGGCAGCAATCTTGCCTGATTTCGCAGCTGCACATTCCCGTTCAATAATATTGGCGTAATAGGATTGCCAATTGGAGTTCCGGTCGCATAATGTGATATTGTAGTAAAACCCCAGCTGTCGCCGGATATTGTAAGTGTCCAGTTCAAAACGTTTCTCTGGTCCCAGTTTAGAGGTATAAGATTTTTTACTGATTCAACCCCGCTTGAAGCATCAAAAAAAGTTTGCTGCGGATCAGAAGCATCACCTTCCGCAACTTGATATGTATAATCAAAACTTGACGAGATTATGCCGGTCTTTAATAAGTCCAGTGCGATAGTAATTCCATAGACACTTCCGTAATCATAATTCACATACATTCCGTATTCATCAGCAGTAAATGTGGTAAAATCACGTGAGCCTAGAAGATTTCTGATATCTTTATAATAGATTGTGGTATTCAGAATTATATTATCTGTCATCTCTTGCTGCAATCCTATCTCATATGAGGTTGTTCTTTGCGCATCGAGATCTGCATTGCCGAAGAACGAATTTAATATGCCAGGTATTAATTTAAACTGGGAGTTTGTATATACCTGGTTCCAATCTGGCATCTGGAAGAATTCACCGAATGAAGCATGCAGCGACCCCTTGTCCGATATCGGAAAGGCTAAGCCGATACGCGGACTTAATTGATATTTAGGCTTAACATATCTATACGCTTCGCTAAAAGGGAGCTTTAGCTGATTACTAGGGTCTCCTAAATTTGTAGGCACGTAATATCTCGAATTAAAATAATCCAGCCTTAATCCTGCATTAAGTATGATATCACTAACCTCAAGTTTATCCTGAATATATGCCGCCCCTTGATATGGATTATGATGATAAGTATTATGCTGCGACCCTGATAAAGGCGGAATTGCAAGCTGATAATGTGTCTGAGCATTATCCAAAATTTGATAGTCCTCTTCCTCAAGTACTATATCTTGGAACTCTACACCAAATTTTACAAGATTGTATTTATCTACCTGGCTCGTAATATCATACTTAATCTCCGAAGTATAACTTTTCGTAAAGGAATGCCCCGGATCAACGCCCCCGATATTAAATAAGCCTGACGGTACGCTGAAATTAGGATGAATTCCCAAGGCATACCTGGGATCAAACGGATCTGAATATACGTATCCTTGATAACGATTGGAGTAATACGATAGTCTTAATGTTTGGAAAGTACTTTGGCTTATTACATGTGTAACTGAGAATAAATTATTATAGCTCCAATTCAAGTTAATAGGCTCGTAAGAAGGATTGTATTTATTAAAGTGATCATAATTTTTCCAGTTTCCGTTGTTGCCTGTAAAGCTGTATGTAACTTTAATATTTTCAAATGGCCTAGCAGTTAACTTTGCTGAATATGAAAAAGACTGAGATGGATTCATAGGGACAACAGCACTATCCCCGCTGTATGTTATCATCCATTGAGAGGGATCCGTATTTGTAAAATCACCTATGTCTTCAGGATTATGTATTCTCCTTCCGTACAGCCATCCGTATTCATCAGTTGCTCTGCCGGATAAAAAGAACGTTGTATTCTTAAATAAAGGCACGGGCCCTCCTAAAGTTCCTTCAACATATCTTTCACCCAACGGCCTTTGCTGGCTGATATTATAAAACAAATCTGTATTCGAAGTTAAAAACTGGCCGGCATATGCGTTTATTGTGCCTTCTAATTTTTCGCCTCCTTCTTTGGTAACTATATTTACAATACCAGACATAGCATTTCCATACTCGGCATTAAATGTTCCGCTGATTACTTGTATCTGCTGGATTGCATTATTCTGAACGTCTACAGCCAGGCCTCCGCCGAAAGGATCAACAACAGGTACACCGTCAACTATATATTGAATTTCATCCGATCTTCCGCCTCTAAGATGTAAACCGCCTCCTGCATCCTGAGTCATCCCTACCTGAAGTTGAAGTATGTCTCCCAAACTTTCTACCGGCAGCTGCTTTATTTGTTGAAAACTTATTTGCTGTGAAGTCGCTGTAAGGTCTTTAATAATGCCTTCTCTCTTGGCAGTGACAACTACAGTTTTGGACTGGACTCCTTGAGGCGTTAATTTAAAGTTGAGATAAGTTGTTCTATCAATATTCACTATTACTTTTTCAACTACCATTGTTTCGTATCCGATATACGACGCCTTAACTTTATAAGTCCCGGGGGGAATATTTAGAATATAATAAGAACCATCCTCCAAAGTAGCAGCACCTAGATTGGTGTTTTCAATGGTAATATTGGCGCCTAATAAAGGCTCTCCTGTTTGTGCATCTACTACTTTTCCGGATATTTTACCTGTGGTTCCGCACCAGGTTAATTGTGAAAATAAAAATAGAAAGGAAATTAAAACGGTAAATGTTTTCATCAATAATGTCTCTTTACTTTAATGAGTAATTATAAAAATTGATATTTTATTACCTACGCTCCATTAATAGCTTGGCTAATATTTTCAATGTGTATATATATTACACAGGATTTCTTATCAAACACTAAGAAATAAAGATACAAATTCTAAATGAACGACTAAAAAT
>Ga0075269_10000029_pt1 | contig 27445 bp, 18 predicted proteins | sample SF_Rice_5C_0N_10_FD_69773 | JGI IMG/M metagenome (GOLD analysis project Ga0075269, IMG submission 69773) | Rice paddy soil microbial communities from Twitchell Island, California, USA - SF_Rice_5C_0N_105 | ecosystem: Environmental > Terrestrial > Soil > Paddy field/soil | place: USA: Twitchell... | reverse complement strand
CCCGGCTCAACTAGTCTGCTGTCGAATTTACCGTTCCTTGGCCCAAAGACTGGTTTTAGTTTTCTCATACCTGATGCATAATCTGGAAGGTCATTATTTACGGTATCTCCTTCAAACTCAACCGGCGTCCAATCCAATAAGTTAGTAGATGATGCAAGATAAATATTATTATCCCCCCAAAACATCCAATATTTACCTTTAATTTTCTCGGCAACTAGATTATTATCCTTAAGCCTGCATACTATAGAGCCTGATTTAGACCAGAAATTAATATACTTCCCGTTATATGCTTTACTAAAGGCAAGGCCTTGTTTCTTCCAATGTATAAGATCTTTGGAAGACGCAACAGATAGCCTGGCTAGCATTCCGTCATATGATGTGTAGGTCATGATAAAATTACCTTTATCATCTTCTACAATTCTCGGGTCTTCACAGCCGCCTTCCCATTCATATTTTTTCATAAAATCATTTTCAGGATACAATATGGGAGTAGTATCTTTAGTGAAATGGACTCCGTCATTACTCCATGCAATTCCTATTCTAGAAGTACCGGCAGGCTTTCCGATTTTATCTTCGGCACGATATAGCAAATATACTTTACCATCTTTTACAACTGCTGCAGGATTAAATACATCTTTTGCTTCCCAGTTTACTTCGCTTTGCCTCTCCGGGCAGAAGAACTTTGAATTCATATCCGGCATTAAAATAGGGTTTATACTGTCAGCTTTACTAAAGGGCCCAAGCATCCAGCTTTTAACCTGAGGCAATGCAATTCTAACCTGCAGAATTACTGTAAATAGGGTAAGTAATAATTCTATAATAATTTTCCCGTTCATCTATTCTATTCATTTAGAGTTAATGTTAAAATATTATTTATCACATTTAGTAACTGAACTTACACAAATGATAGTTTTTGTCATATTGAACGAAGTGAAATATTTCAAAATCGTAACCTTGAGATTCTTCGCTCCGCCCAGAATAACAGTTTTGCATAACTTCAGTTAGTAATTTAATTAAAATTAAGTTAACTCCGTTTATCATTTTTAACTTGATTTCTATCGGGGAAATTTTGATCTTTATCTATTAAGATTAACATACCGTTGGAATTAATATTTATCCGGTTTACGTTTTCAAGAATAGAAAGGGATATGAGAATGGAAAAATATGAATACTCTCATCTGCGTAACCAGCTTAATGAAAGAAGGGTAAGATTAACTAAAGCAATCGCAGCCGCGAATCAAACTCAGCATCTTGTTGCATTACTTCAAAAAGTAGATTCAGCCCTTGAGAGAATGGATAACGGAACTTACGGCATCTGCCATATATGCCATGAGCCAATAGAAAAAGATTGGCTTGCTGCCGATCCTCTTGCAGAATTTTGCCTGGCTCATTTAAACGAGACAGAACAAAGGATGCTGGAACAGGACTTAAGCCTTGCAGCCAAAATACAATCAACACTACTGCCCCAGAATAACTTCAGTTCTTTAGGTTATATGATAAGCTACCACTATCAGCCTGCGGGTTTAGTAAGCGGAGATTATTGTGATATTGTAATAAATGAAAATAACGAGTCTATATTATTCTTAATCGGAGATATAACCGGCAAAGGTGTAGCTGCATCTATGCTGATGACACATATTCATGCATTTGTACATAGTATGATCGGATTAAATCTTCCTGTCCATGAATTAATCGAACGGGTAAATAGGTTATTCTGTGAAAGTTCTCTTTATTCTCATTTCATAACAATGATTTGCGGAAGGGGATATAATAACGGGGAATTGGAAATCTGCAATGCTGGGCACTGTCTACCGGTGTTAATTAAAAAAGATTCAATAGATTGCCTTGATTCTAACGGAATGCCGGTGGGATTATTTCAATCCGGAAAATATTATTCAAATAATATCCAACTCGCAAAAGATGAATCGATCTTATTATATACAGACGGCCTTTCGGAGGCTAATTATTTTGATGATGAATATGGGACTGAAAGAATAACGAAACTAGCTTCAAAAAATTCTGATAAAAGTCCGAAGGAATTGATAAGTACTTTATTAGCAGATGTATCTTATTTTACAAAAAGTCCGCAATTACGAGATGATTTAACTCTGCTCGCAATTAAGCGGACTATATAAAGACTTTAGAAACGGCTCTATCTAATGAATATTTAAGAAAGAGGTTTATGCTTTTGGTTTTACATAAACGGCTTTTTTCTTCCTATGTTTTGGCCTTCTCTTGCCATGACTGCCAAGAAATATTTTCCCTTTTTTAGATTTTTTATCGCCTCTGCCCATACAATCTCCGGATATATAAAATTATTAAAATTGAACTTTCTTTTGGAATCTATTTGCGTATTCAAGTACCAATGCACTGGCAATGAAGATTGAAGAATAAGTACCGGTAATAGTTCCGAAGAAAAGCGTAAAGGAAAATGCTCGGAGAACTTCGCCTCCAAAAATAAGTAATACCAATACTGCCAAAAGCACTGTGCCTGCGGTTAATATTGTTCTGCTCATCGTTCTATTTACACTTTGATTTATCAGCTCTTCTAGGTCCATTGTTTTGTGTATTTTTAAATTCTCTCTTACTCTATCAAAAACAATTACAGTATCGTTTACGGAATAGCCTATAAGAGTTAAGAATGCGGCGACTACAGTAAGGTCTATTTCAAGGTTTAATCCCGGAATAACTCCATAGAGAGCTGCATAAAGGCCTATTGTAATAAGAACGTCATGGAAAAGAGCAACGACGGCACCGACTGCAAATATAAATTTGAATCTAAATGCCAGATAGATTAAAATTCCGATAAGAGAAAGGACAATTGCTATAAGTGCATTTGTCTTTAATTCGTTGCCTACTTTTGGGCCGACATGATCTTCTTTTATTACTTTGAAAGGATTATCGGCTACTTTAGTTTTTAGATTTTCTTTAAGCCATTCTGCGATACCAACTGTAACTATCATTTGAGTATTTGTCGGTTCTTCTGATACTCTGCCCGTCTGGAAACCGGCATCAAATAATTTTGCAATTAAAAGATTAGTTGTATCAGTATTAGGTAATTGATAAGTTACTGAAGCTGCAGTTGTATCAACTACTTTAGCCTCAAGTCCCGGGTAGATACGCTGAATTGCGGCATTTATGTTCTCCACAACCTTTGGAATTAAATTATGAGGCAGTTCTTGTAATTCAGATCTGGCAAGTATGCCTGTCTGGCCTCCGAAAGTTTTTAATTCAACATTTCCAAGGCCTATATTTGATACATAATCCCTTATTGTACTTACGTTAATAGGCTTCTGGAACTCAAGCACTATTTCGGTTCCGCCCTTAAAATCAATTCCGAAATGCAAGCCGCGGATAAAAACTGTTACCCATCCTATAAGGAACAAGCTTAACGAAACTGCATAAAAGATTTTTCTCTTTCCTAACCAATCTATGTGAATATTTTCGAAAATTCGCATTTATAAATTCCTTCTTGAAAATCCGTCGCTAAATGAATAAGCTCAAGATTGTTAAATAAAATTTTATCCTAGTGAAATTTTAATTCCTTTTTGAACCATGTAATCAAAAGCTACACGGGCAATAACAAGCGCACTGAATAAGCTTGCTACCAATCCTATCATAAGCGTTAAAGCAAACCCCTGTACAGGGCCGGTTCCAAATTGATAGAGAATGATACCGGTAATAAAAGTTGTAATGTTGGAGTCAATAATAGCTGAATAGGCTTTAGAGAAACCGCTGTCAACTGATGCTTTAAGCGTCTTGCCTGTCTCCAATTCTTCACGGATACGTTCATATATAAGCACGTTTGCGTCTACAGCCATACCGATAGTTAAAATAATGCCCGCAATACCAGGAAGCGTCAGTGTTGCGTTAAACGCTGCAAGCGCTCCAAGTATGAATAGAATAGTAAAAACCAGAGATGCGGCGGCAATTGTACCGGCTCTTTGATAATAAACTATCATAAAAAAGCTTACTACTAAAAATCCTAATAAGGTTGAGTTAAATCCGTCGTTAATTGAATCCTGCCCTAATGACGGCCCTACTGTTCTTTCTTCAATAATATCAACAGGAGCAGGAAGAGCACCGGCTTTTAACACAATTGCCAAAAGCTGAGCTTCCTGAAGATCAGCCATACCTTCGATTTGAGAACGGCCTCCCGGAATTTTACCCCGTACAACCGGCGCGGAATATACAACTCCGTCAAGAACAATGGCTATCCTTTTGCCTACGTTTGCGCCTGTAATCCTTGCCCATTCCGCAGCGCCTTCGGAATTCATTTCCATATTTACAACCGGTGAATTTGATTCAGGATTGATTGATGCCGTTGCGTTGGTAACTACTCCGCCTGTTAATTCAGGGGTCTTATCTACGCAATATAATCTATAAAATCCTATACCGTTTTGAACAACGTCAGGCTTTGCAGAAAATACAAATTGACAGTTATCCGGGATTACCTTCTGGACGTCAGGGCGGCTTAACCATATTTTTAATTTATCACGGTCATCTGCCTTTACGAAAGCATCGGCAGTTTGGGATCTTTGATCAAGAATTGCTACCGAAAAGAAAGGATGTTTCTTCGCAAATTCTGCGGCAGACATATTCTGCGGATTTGTTGTGTCTTCTTTAGCCGCCGTTTTTTGACCGGTCTTAGCGCCGGCAGTAGTATCTGATAGAGTAGAATCAACACTTACATTACCTGCAAGTAAATCGTCAATTTTCTTCATTACTGAAATAGTAAATTGAGGTTCCTTCACTATTTTGAATTCAAGTAATGCAGTACCTTGCAAAAGCTGCTTTGCTTCTTCCTCTCTTGCTACACCGGGGAGCTCGACAATAATTCTCCTTGTTCCTTCTCTCTGGATAGTTGGTTCCGAAACTCCGTATTGGTCAACTCTATTGCGGATAATTTCCATAGCTCTCGAAACAGCATCATCAGCACTCTTTTTTAGATCGCTGATTATCTGGGCATCGTCTTCTCTGATATTACCGTAGTACCGGCTTAATCTGATCCCTTTGGCTTTTAATTTCTCTGCGACTAAGTCAACGATAGAAGTACTTGAAATTGAAGCTTCCTTTTCAGCTTCTGAAAGAACCTGGTTAAATGTATCGTCGGGAGATTTAGCTAGTTTCTGAAGCAGCTTGCCTGTATTAACTTCAAGAACTACCCGCATTCCGCCCTGAAGATCCAATCCAAGCTTAAGGCTCTTTAATTTTACCTTATTAATATCTGGATCGTTTGCTTTTATGCTGTCTTCAATAGCTCTAAGCCTATTATCAACAGCATCGTTGGAAATATTTGGATCTGCTTTTTCAATCTGTACTCTCTTCTGAGCCAGTATCACGTCAATTTTTTTATTATTCTGGTAATTTAAATAGGTTGGATACAAGAGGTAAAGTGAAAGTGCAACCGCTACCACTATTAGAATTATCCTAAATCTGAGTTCTTTCATATTTGGTTTGTATTTCTAAATGAATTTTGAAAAATTAAAAATCAAAATTACCAGTAAAGGCGTATAAAGTCAATAAAAATTGCTATATAAAACCAATAACTTTACATTAACTTTTGTAGTTTCAATGATCAAATCGAAGAGATAATGCCCTTTACAAGCCTTTCGAATTTATCTTTTACTCTATTTGCAGTCTCGGTAACTTCACGGTGATCGAGCTTTCTGCCGGAAATACCTGCTGCATAATTTGTAATACATGAAATAGAGGATGTTTCAAGTCCTAAATAGCCTGAAAATACTGCCTCATGAACTGTAGACATTCCTATTGCATCTCCGCCAAAATTCTTCATCATCATTATCTCTGCCGGGGTTTCATAACTTGGCCCTTTGGTATACCAGTATATACCTTCGTGTAAATTTATCTTTTCAAGTGAGGCAGCTTTCCTTATAGCATTATTAAATGATGCTGAAGGGAAATTGTAAAAATTATATTTACCTTCTGATGAAGCTAAGCCGATTAGTTCTGTTAATTCTTTTTTTATTGAGATTCCGTTGAATGAAACGGCAAGCATTAAATCCCCCGGCTCAAATAAAGGATTTATACCTCCGGCTGCATTTGTCAATAGAATTTTTTTACAGCCTAGTTTATAGGAAATGAATTCAGGCAATATACACTGAGAAAGAGGGTATCCCTCATAGAAATGAATCCTGCCTTGAAAAATAAGAAGCTTCTTACCGGAAAATTCAGCCAGGTGAATTTTTCCATCATGGCTTTGAATAGTTGAAGGCGGATACCCTGGAAGGGTTGAAGTAGGAAATGATTTAATTAAATCCAGGTTTTTTACAAAGTCTCCTAATCCGCTGCCGAGAATAATTGCTAATTCAGGCTCAACAGTTATCTCCTTCTTAAGTAGCTCAATTAAATTTTTATATTTATAGTTAAGATTTATCATCTGATTAGCTTACAAATATTCCGGCTAAGGTTGCAGTCATTAAAGTAGCTAAGGCTCCGCCTAAAACTGCTTTGAGGCCGAAAGCTGCTATGTCTTTCTTCCTATTTGGAGCCATTGGGCTTATGCCGCCTATCTGAATTGCAATGGAGGAAAAATTAGCAAATCCGCAAATAGCATATGTTGCCATTGTAATTCCCTTTTCGCTAATCTGCCCTTGCTTTATCAAATTTGAAAGATCAACATAAGCAACAAATTCATTCAGTACAGTTTTAGTCCCTATTAAACTGCCGAACTGGAATGCATCCCTAACAGGCACGCCGATACCGATTGCCAGGTATTTTAATATTACTCCGAAAATCAATTGCATAGAAAGCGGCTGCCCGAAAGAAGTTTGAAGGTACCCGTTTACATTTAATATATTACCGGCCCAAAGGAGTATATAATTGAACATAGCAATAAGGGCTATGAACGCAATAAGCATTCCTGCCACGTTAATTGCCAATTGAAGCCCTTCAGATGCACCGGTTGCGGTGGCTTCAATAACGTTTGAAGCAGTCTTGCCGACGTCTATCTTCACGGTACCTTTTGTTACTGATTCTTCAACTTCAGGGTAAAGGATTTTAGCTATTATGAGAGATGCCGGAGCTGCCATAGTGCTGGCGGCCAAAAGATCTACTGCAAACTTTAACTGTGCAGCCTGCAATTGCATTTTTATTGCTTCTGCATATGCCTGCCCCAGAAGCTGGCTATAGCTCGCAATTAGGGCTGCTGAAATAGTCGCCATCCCGCCGATCATTATAGTTAAGAGTTCTGACTGAGTCATCTTAGCAACGTAAGGCCTTACCAGGAGCGGAGCCTCGGTCTGGCCGAAAAATATATTCGCTGTGTTTGATAAGGTTTCGGATCCGCTGGTCTTAAGCAGCTTTGTCATAATATAAGCCACTGCTTTTACAACAAATTGAAGTATCCCGAAGTAATAAAGCAATGCAGAAAGAGTGGAGACAAAGATTATTGTAGGAAGAACCTGGAATGCAAAAAAGAAGCCCAGGTTATCAGTGCTGGTGCTGTCGGCTAATTTACCGAATACAAACTTACTGCCTTCGATTGTAAAACCTAATACAGCTACTACAGCCTGGCCGAGCCAGTTGACGGCATCTTTAACCCATCCCAGCGGAAAGAACCATGAGCGGAGTGCTTCTCCATGGATGATAAAAACTGCAATGAGTATCTGGATTATTAAACCAACCCCCACCATACGCCAGTCAATTTTTCTTTTATTGTTAGAAAATAGGAAGGCGATGCCGGTTATTAGAATTAGCCCTAGTAACCCCCTAAAGATTGAAACAAAGTCCATGAGTTTCCCTCAATTTTCATTTGGAATATAGTGGCATCTTCTGCAGCGTGCTTCGTAAATATTTGAGGCTCCGACTACAACTCTTTCCGATGAAGCAGTTTTCCTTTGAGTCTTATCAGCCGGATTCCCGCACTCGACGCAGATAGCAAGTGTTTTAGTTATGTATTCAGCAATAGCTAATAACTGAGGCATCGGTTCGAAAGGCAGTCCCCGGTAATCTTGGTCAAGGCCCGCAACAATAATCCTTTTGCCGTCATTTGCAAGCTTATTGCAAATTTCTATAATGTCGCTTGAAAAAAACTGAGCTTCGTCTATACCGATCACTTCAGCATCTTTTGAGTAATTGAAAATTTCATTTATGTCATCAATTAAAATCGAAGGGAGGGATTGCTCGCTGTGTGAGACAATATCGGAAATTGAATACCTATTGTCTATTCTAGGCTTGAAGATCTGGACTTTCTGCTTGGCTATTTTTGCCCTGCGAAGCCTCCTAATTAACTCTTCAGTTTTCCCGCTGAACATACAGCCGGCTATAACTTCTATCCATCCGATATTTTTCGGCATAGAATGCGGTGCTCTTTCCATCATATTATTAAGCTCATTTCTTTATTTTAATTCTTTGTCCCCGAAAGGATAGGGGAGAAGCTGTGATAGCTTCATTGTTTTTATTTCCATTTTATGGTTTACCATTACAACGTCAATATCACCGCAGAGATCGAGCATGACTTGGCGGCAAGATCCGCACGGCGGGCAGAACTCAGGTGCATCACTTGCAATAGCAACTGCTTTGAAATTCCTTTCGCCTTCCGAGTAAGCTTTAAAGACAACAGTACGTTCGGCGCATATAGTCAAGCTATAAGAGGACGTTTCGATATTGCCGCCTAGATAGACTTTTCCTTCTTCTGTTAGAAGAGCAGCCCCTACATGGAAATTTGAGTATGGCGGATATGAGACAGATTTTGCTTTAATTGCCTGGTTTGCAAGCTCCTTATATTCCATTTATATTTATTTCCCGATGTTTAAGTCCAAAAATATATTTTTAGATATTGAAATCAAACATGTATCTACAATATATGTCCAATTTATCTACCGTCAGTATATCTGTCCAATTTATTTACAGGCAGGTAGAAATATACTTTTTAAGCGATAAGAAAAATAACTGTGGTTTATACATAGAATAAGGCTATAAGGTTTATTTATTTGATGGGGATTAGTGTTTCTAGGGTTTTAACAAGTTATAAGGCTTTAACCCGATATTATCCTCGCGCTAAATCAAAAATAAAGATTAAAGGGTAACCTTATTAAGTGCTTTTTGACCTTAGTAACAGCAATAAAAAATCTACACAAAAAACCTTATTACTTTATGCCCTTATCAATAAAGATAAAAATGTTTAGGGCCACATAATACTAATTTAATAATAGTGGATTGTTTTGGAGTCAGATTAAAATATGTACAAAACACATTGTGTAATAAACTTATTTACTTTTTCACATTTAATTTGGACAGCACTGACCCTCAGCAGTGCTTGTCTAAAATAAACTTGAAAATAGGAAAAAGCCTAAGAAACAATTTGGATTGAATAGTTTTTCCCCTGCCTAGTTTTGAATCCCAATGGTAAATTAGCCTGTCCTTTTCTATCATTAGCCAATGGATTTAGAGGTTGTGTGAAAATTCAAAATCAGAGAATAAATATTCAATTTTATATTGGACCCCGATGGGTTCGCTTATTGGGGGTATTGATATTTCTACAAATATTTCACTTCCCGATAGAATCGCATGTGCGTCAACCTAATTTTTCTTAATCTTGATTTAATTCCAAATATCGTAATTAATTATACTTCAAGATATATCTACATTGAACTCCTCTGGAGTTCTGTGTTTTGTGGTGATGTTAGTTCTACAAACATTCAACTCCTAACGGAGTTGCGCAATTTGTTTTGCTTTTACGCTCCAGCGGAGCGAAATGTATGTAGAAAATATTACCCCCAAGAACCAGCACTCCGTTAGGATTGCTATGTTATTTAATTCTTAATGTTTGGAGACAAAATATTTTTAAGAATTCCTTAAAGTTAACGCCTATGCGATAGAATCGAGACATGCTCTGTGGAGTTAATGAATTGCCTGTTTTCACTCCAGCGGAGTGAAATGTTTGTAGAAAAGTAAATACGACCAATTACACCTGCGCTCCAGCGGAGCGCTATGTTCTCATTGGAATGTACAAAAATATTTCATAAGCACTAATTTATTTCAATTATGTTTTTTCTACAAACATTCATCTCCTAGCGGAGTTGTTTACCGGATAACCTGCATTGCTGCAAATATTCAATTCTTAACAGGGTTGATTTATCCGTCAATTCCCCTTGCAGTTCAAAGATAAAAGGATATATAATTGTGTTTTTGTGTTAACCATTTTTATTTTTCTTTTTACATGATGCACCTACGGAGCGCTGTTTTTATTTTTTTATGTTATTTCTATAAACATTCAACTCCTAATGGAGCTGGTTTATCTAGTAACATTTATCGCTGTAAATATATAATTCCTAACTGAATTGATATATCTGATGTTTTTCCTAACTCCAGAAGAACGATATATTTGTAGAAAAACAATTGTTTTTACATTACCAAAACCATAATGAAAGACTTTAAACTAGTATTACAATGATAGTGAAAATAAAATTCATGAAAAGGGCATAAATGCCCTCAAGGGTTTATTATCTTTTAAAGTTGAGGCTGTCCAAATAGTAATTTCCCATTTAATAATCCGCGAAAATCCGCTTAATCTGTGTAATCCGCGTTCCATTATTTCAGAAAAATATTACTTTATAGATACCCTCAGGGTACGGAAATATTTACTTGAGGCTCGCCGCTCTTTGTTTCTTTAGAGGCTAGAACATTGATTTTGAAGAGGCCTTTATTATATTCACTAAAGAGCAAAATGTGGCGCTGATCTACCTTAACACCCAGGAAACATAAGCCCACATCCGCTGTAAAGCCCATGTAAACCGCATTTAAATGCCCTTTACATAGGATTTACATTGGATTTGCACTGGGATTTGGCAAGTATGTGAAGGTATTAAGATTTTTTTATTGCAACAGTTGTCCTTTTTTTAGGTAAGCAATAAATAATAAACCGGTGAATTTCAATTAAAAGAAAGCCGCGAAAAAAAAAGCCTGTCGCCGAATAGGAAGGTATTTTTAAGGATGAGTTTATTTGTTAAAATAATTCTGGTTGATTGGATAAATCATCCATTTATGTAGGGGAAGGCTCCCGATATTTGCTGGACATTGGGTGTCTTAGCGAAGTGGCTGCTACCATTTTTCTTTTCTGGTATTTGCGCCGATAAAGTTTATTATAAGTAATAATTCATAAAATACCTGGAGAGGGATAATCTCTTTAAGATTAAATTTACAGCCAAATTTCTTTTGTTCCATTAGTACTATTGAAAAGTCGCAGGCTAATTTTATAAGGGCGGGAAATATGAATAAGGCGTCTATTGGAGCAAGAATAAAAGATAAGAGCATAATTAAATTGAGAAGATGCCAGAGCCCTAATATGAATTGATGTCTTTTTAAATAATAAAGCGAAGTTTTAGTGTGGCGGGCACGCTGTCGTAAATACTCCCTGATATTTATTTTGGCAGAGGAGAGAACACTAGCGTTCTCATCGATAATTGCATCTATTCTCATTTTATGTTTTACCGCTTCACGCAGTAATAGGTCGTCATCCCCGCTTAGAGTCTCGGCTGTATTTGTATATCCCTTGATTTGTTCGAAGGCTGCTTTTCTGAATCCGAAATTACGTGCTGCTGCTGAATATGGCATTTTCATCCTTGCAGCAGCAAACATGAGGATTGAGCTTCTTAGATTTTCAAAACGGGAAACTTTATTAGCAAAAGATTCTTTTTCTATGAATGGAGCGGTGCCGAATATAAAGTCATAGCCTTGATTAAATTTATTCGAGTATATTTTCAGCCATTCAACCGGAAGTTGGCAATCTGCATCTGTGATTAAGATGAACGGGTGGTGTGTATGAGAAATGCCGAAAGTTAAAGCGCCCTTCTTTGCAGGTAATGTTTTATCATGAGCTTTATATACGTGAAAGTTCTCTAAGCCGGCTGACAGGTTTACTGCAGTTTGATATGTATTATCATTTGATCCGTCGTCTACAAGGATTACTTCAAAGTTATCCTTGCAGTAATCCAATTCTTTAATTGAAGAAATTAAGCTGCTTAAATTGCCTGCTTCATTTTTTGCCGCGATTACAATTGAGATATTATTCTGATTGCCTGATTTAGGGAGAGAATCCTTTCCGCGCAAGGATAGTAATAATAATAAATTGATGAAAATGAATATAAATGAAACTGTAATAATTAATATCAACATTGCTCCGCTATTCAATTACTCCAATATTATATTGCTTCAACTTTATGCATTTATATCCGCCTACTATTTTACTCGTAATCGTACACTAATTAAATACAAAATATATTCATGCATGTCTAATTTCTTAAACTTGGACTTTTTTTTCATGTCCTTTGCAGCGTAATCGTCGATCATAAATTGACAATCCTAATCGTTTCCCTCATCAAGGAGCCACCCTTCTGCTGAGTCTTTACTGATATCAGTTATAAAGCGGGAAGGTTTAGCTAAAGTCATTCCGGCTTCACGATCAAAGATATTCATAGGGTATGTAAGGAATAAATTCTGCTTTGCTCTTGTGGAGGCAACATACATTAAGCGCCGTTCTTCTTCAAGTGTTTCGATTTTATCTGCCGATCTGCTGGAAGGGAAGAAGCCTTCTACCATATGGATAATAAAAACGCTGTGCCATTCCAGGCCTTTTGCAGAATGGATGGTGGAAAGGGTAACGAACTCGTTCTCTTTATCTTCGGCGTCGATATCAATTACACTGTCGATAAGCGGTTCTATTGCCATATCAGCAAGCAGGCTGTCGAGTGATTTATAATTCCCGGTAATATTCAAGAATATATCCAGGTCTTTTTTCCTTTTATTGAAATCATCATACTTTTCCTTGAATAAGGGGTAATAATAGTCCATTACAATCTGTGCTTTTTCTGAAGGGAGAGATTTTTCAGTATGTATCTTATAAAGCAGCTGGAACAATGCTGCTATTTTATCGCTGTACTTAAACGAAGTTATATGTTCAGGGTTTGCTTTGATAGTTAACCTTGCAGTTGCAAGCTCATCCAGAATTTTCTGAGCAGTTTTGGGTCCGACTCCTTCATGCAGTAGTAGCACTCTATACCAGCTGACAACATCCTTGGGATTAGCTGCTATCCTTAGAAAAGCAAGGACGTCTTTTACATGTGAAGTTTCTATGAATTTCATCCCTCCGAATTTTTGGAAGGGGATATTAGCTTTAGCTAATTCTATTTCCAGGTCGAATGAAAAGAAAGAAGAGCGGAATAGTACGGCAATATCGCCGAGCAAAACACCTTCTTCCCTTAGGTCTAATATTTTCTCAACTATAAATTTGGATTGGAGATTTTCATTAGAGGCTGCGATGATAACCGGGAGCTCACCGCCGGTTTTGTGTGTATATAAATTCTTAGGATATTTTTCAATTGCTCTTTCGATTATCTGGTTGGTAAAATTCAATACCGGCTGGACACTTCTGTAATTCTCTTCGAGCTTAATTATAGTGGCATTCTTATATAATTTAGGGAAGTCCATTATGTTCTTGAAATTTGCGCCTCGAAAAGAGTATATAGACTGTGAATCATCTCCTACAACCATAATATTGTTGTTTACCTGAGTTAATCCTGTAACAATTTCAGCTTGAAGCTTGTTGGTATCCTGATATTCATCTACCATAACAAACTTTAGGGAAGATAAAAGTGATTTTGCCGCAGCGCCAAAGCCTAAAAGAAAATTCCTTAGGTACACGAGAAGGTCATCGTAATCGAGCAGGTTGTTCTTCTGTTTATAATTAGAATATACTTTTTGTATATCAAGAATTTTATCGAGCTGATCTATGAAATGAGGATAATCAGACTCAACTATTTCTTCAATCTTTCTACCTGTATTGACGCTTAAGCTAAAGACCTTTTCAAGTGTTTGTTTATTCGGGAATCTTTTTTCTTTAGTAATAAGCCCTGCCTGTGAGCGTATTAAATTAATGACATCCTGGCAGTCACTTTGGTCAAGGATAGTAAAAGAAGAATCCAGCCCGGCTGCTTTAGCATACCGGCGGAGAATCATATTTGCAAATGAATGGAAAGTACCGCCGTTAACCTTTGAGCATCTGTTATCGAGAAGAATAGAAGCCCGGTTCATCATTTCGTTAGCGGCTTTTCTAGTAAAAGTTAAGAGGAGAATTGATTTCGGGTCATAGCCAAGCTCTACTAATCTAGAAACGCGGTACACAAGAGTTCTGGTTTTACCTGTCCCGGCGCCGGCGATAATTAAATAGGCGCCATTCAAAGCAGAAACAGCTTCGAATTGAGCAGCATTTAATTCATTTTTATAATTTATAGTAAATTTTGATTCATCGACGGCAGGTTTTAGCACAGCAGTGTCTTTGAATCTTTTAAGTGTATATTTTTTCTGGATCATGAAATTTTATATTTCTCTTGCATTCAAAGATATACATGAAAAATTTAAAATGACAGAAAATGGACTATACAAGTTAGTGCTGCTCAAATTAAATGTGAAAAAAATAAATGAGTATGGAACGCAAAGTGTTTTGTATATATTATAATCTGATTCCAAAACAATCCCATTATATTTATTTAGTATTATGCTACCCTAAACATTTTTATCTTTACTGTTAAAGGAAGTGGGTAATTAGGTTTTTGAGTAGATTTCTTATTGTAGTTACTACGGTGAGGAAACTCTTACTAAGGTTTCCTTTTAATCTTTATTACTTGGTTTATTGAGAGCATAATAGAGGGTTAAAACCTTATAGTTTGCTAAAACCTTATTAACTCAAATCCTCATCATATAAATCCAACCATATTACATTATTCAATGTATAAACCACATCCGTTTTTCTTATTGCTTAGAAAGTATAATTCTACCTTTCGGTAGATAAGTTGGACAGAAAAGCATCCGTTATATGATACAAGCGGTTAATTTTGCTTATATTAAATTATTCTATATCTTTATAATCAGTCCTAAAAAAAATTTCATATTAAAAATATTTCCCAATGTTTCGATAGTAATAACAGCTTTACGGAAAATATACTGACATTTTGGCAGTCATTTGGAGGATACTGATAATATGCTATTTACATGCTTGTTTGAGGCCACTCAGAGGTTGTTTACAGAGTAGTTAAATAGTAATCCGGTAAGACAAAATGTCAAAGGATATTAGAGTATGCAATAGGGAGAGATATATAATTATTCGATGGGGTATTTGGGAAATGAAATTAATCGTCAATTTGCAGGCAGATTAAAAATAATATAGAGTGAGAGCAGCTAACTTGATTATGATTTGGATGCACGTAAAAGTTAAATAGCAGCGATTATTGATGGTGTTAATTTCTTTATTTTTTAGTTATTTAAGGCATATTTTTTTATTGTCAGTCACAAATGGGAAATATAAGTGAATCTAAAACTAAAAATGTGTCTCAAATAAACGAATTTTGTTAAAAATAAAGTGAAATTAGCTAGTATTGATTAGGGCAGATAGTATTTATATATTGCATTTGAGTATTTATACTAAGTTAGGGATGGTATAAAATATTAAAGAATTAAGGAAAAAATTATGGATGGAAATTTTTCAGATAGACTCCAGGATGTAATAAGATTAAGCCGGGAAGAAGCGTTGAGGCTTGGCCATGATTATATCGGAACAGAGCACCTTTTACTTGGGATAATAAGAGAAGGTCAAGGAGTTGCGGTTAGAATTTTAAGGAATCTTGACAGCGACTTGATGAAATTGAAGAAGGCAATTGAAGATACGGTGAGGACTTCGGGCGGGACATTAACAATCGGGAATATTCCGCTTACCAAGCAGGCTGAGAAAGTCTTGAAGATTACGCAAATTGAGTCTAAGATATACAAAGCGGATGTTATCGGAACCGAGCATCTTTTACTTTCTCTTCTTCGCGATGAAGATAATATTGCTACACAGATACTGCATCAATTTAACGTAACATACGATTCTGCACGTGCTGAACTAAACGCAATGTTGAGCAGCAAGAGTCCGAAAGATGCCGGAGCAACAGTACCGCCGCCTGATAAAAAGATTGAGCGGACTAAGACACCGGTGCTGGATAATTTCGGAAGGGATCTAACAAAGTTTGCTATAGAAGATAAGCTTGACCCTGTTGTAGGAAGGGAAAAAGAAATTGAAAGAGTTGCACAGGTATTAAGCCGAAGAAAGAAAAACAATCCGGTGCTTATCGGTGAACCGGGTGTAGGTAAAACAGCAATTGCCGAAGGCCTTGCGCTTAAAATAGTACAAAAGAAAGTCCCAAGGATACTGCAGGATAAGAGAGTAGTAACACTTGATCTTGCCGGATTAGTTGCAGGTACAAAATACCGCGGCCAGTTTGAAGAAAGAATGAAAGCATTGATGAACGAGCTTGAAAAAGCAAAAGACGTAATTCTTTTTATTGATGAGCTTCACACAATAGTAGGTGCAGGCGGCGCTTCGGGATCGCTTGATGCTTCGAATATGTTCAAGCCTGCATTATCGCGAGGAGATATACAATGTATAGGTGCTACTACACTTGATGAGTACCGTAAATATATAGAGACTGACGGGGCGCTGGACAGACGTTTTCAAAAAGTAATGGTTGAGCCGCCAAGTTATGAAGAGACTTTACAGATACTTAACAATATAAAATTTAAGTACGAAGAGCATCATCATGTAAGATATACTAAAGATGCAATTGATTCCGCGGTTAAGTTAAGCAATAGATACATAACTGACCGGCATTTACCGGATAAAGCTATAGATGTAATTGACGAAGCAGGATCAAGAGTTCACATGGGCAATTTTGAAGTACCGCAGGATGTTCTTGAGCTTGAAGGCGATATCGAAAAAGTAAGGCAGGAAAAAGCGGCAGTTGTTAAACGCCAGGATTATGAAGAAGCAGCCAGGCTGAGAGATAAGGAAAGAAATCTTCAATCCGATCTTGAAATTGCAAAGCGCGAATGGGAAGCAAAGACCAGGGACATAGTACATGATGTTACTGAAGAAGACATCGCCACAGTTGTAGCGATGATGACCGGCATCCCGGTAAACCGCGTAGCTCAGACAGAATCCGAGAAGCTGCTAAAGATGGAATCGGCTTTGAAGAATTTCATTGTCGGACAGGATGAAGCCGTATCGAAATTAACAAAAGCAATAAGAAGAACAAGGGCTGGATTAAAGAATCCCAGCAGGCCAATCGGAAGCTTTATATTCTTAGGGCCGACCGGCGTAGGCAAAACCGAACTCTGTAAAGTACTTGCCAGATATCTATTTGATTCGGATAATGCATTAATCAGATTAGATATGAGTGAGTATATGGAAAAGTTCTCACTTTCACGTCTTGTCGGAGCGCCTCCGGGATATGTTGGATATGAAGAAGGCGGACAGCTTACCGAGAAAGTAAGGCGCAGGCCGTACTCTGTAGTTCTATTTGATGAAATTGAAAAAGCGCACCCGGATATATTCGGTATTCTGCTGCAGGTACTTGATGACGGAATTTTGACCGACAGTCTTGGAAGAAAAGTAGATTTCAAAAATACAATAATCATCATGACGACAAACGTCGGAGCGAGAGATATAAAGAACATCGGCTCGTTTGGATTCGGCAGCGAGAAGGCTGAAGACAAATACTCAACTTTGAAGAACACAGTTGAAGATGCGATGAAGAAACTTTTCAATCCGGAATTTTTGAACCGTGTTGATGAGACAATAGTATTCAGGAATCTTGATAAAGAAGATATTATGCAGATAATCGATATCGAGCTGAAGGATATTTACAAGAATATCCATGAGAATAAGATGGAGTTAATACTTGATGATTCGGCAAAGGGTTTTTTAGTTGAGAAGGGCTATGATCCGAAATTCGGAGCCAGGCCATTGAGGCGGGCAATACAGAAGTATGTTGAAGATACGCTCGCAGAAGAAATTCTGAGAGGTACATTCAAAGACGGCACAAAGATAATAGCGAAGCATTTTGAGAATACCGAGGAATTAATCTTCCTTGAGGAAGACTCAACAATTCATCCTGCTCATGAAGAAGAAAAAAGCGATACCGGAGAAGTGAAGTAAATTTACCTTCTGTGCTACTGCCAACTTGATCTTTGATAAAAAGCGCCCTGTCTTTCAGGACGCTTTTTTTATGCTTAATTTTGAACTGGTTTTTCTCTTTAATTTTTTTACGGAGGCTGATATGAAAGTATTATCTGAGTCTGAAATTAGTGAGAGGTTAAATAATATAACCGGCTGGACTTTTAAGGATAACAGTATTAACAAGGAGTTTCAGCTTAAGGACTTTAGAGAAGCGCTGAATCTGGTTAATAAAATAGGCGAAGAGGCTGAGAAGATAGACCATCACCCGGAAATGCTGCTTCATTCGTGGAATAAAGTGAAGGTTACTATTTCAACGCATAGTGCAGGAGGAGTAACGGAGAATGATTTTAAACTTGCAAAAGCAATCGACTGGGTTTCCAGGTGAAAAACAGGCTTGAAGGACTTCTTAATCTTTATGAAAAAGATAAAAAGGATACCTTTGTAATTTACGGAATTGCGCTTGAGTATCTTTCATTGAAGGATTATGAAGAATCTGAAAAATATTTGAAGATTCTTTTAGAAAATGAGCGTGGATATATTCCGGCTTATATGCAGTATGCGCAGTTAAAAGAAAAATTAAATCAGCTTGACGAAGCAAAAGAGTTATATCGTCAGGGAATTAAAATAGCAAAAGAGGCAGGCGATAGAAAAGCTGCCGTAGAAATGGAAGAATTTTTAGATGAGCTTGAATGAAAAAGATATACTTGAGATATTTAAAAAGACGGGAGCATTACTGGAGGGGCATTTCCTTTTAACTTCGGGAAGGCACAGCAGCGTTTATTTTCAATGTGCAAAAGTTCTTCAGTATCCTGAGTATATGGAAAAGATATGTTCGAACATTGCAGAATTTTTTAGAGATAAGAAAATTGATACTGTCATTTCGCCAGCTATCGGAGGTATTATTGTAGGGCAGGAAATAGCCAGGCAATTAAATAAGCGCTCAATCTTTGCAGAAAGAGAAGACAAGGCATTGACATTGAGGAGAGGATTCTCAATAGAAAAGGATGAGAAAGTTTTAGTCTGCGAGGATGTTGTAACAACCGGCGGGTCTGTGTTTGAAGTTATCGAGATCGTAAAGAGTCTTGGCGGGGTAGTGGCAGGAGTAGGGTGTATTGTTGACAGAAGCAACGGGAAAGTAAATTTCGGATATCCGCAGGTTAGTGCGGTGAAAATGGATGTTGTATCTTTTAAGCCTGAAGAGTGCGAATTTTGTAAAAAAGGGATACCAGTAGTGAAACCAGGATCAAGGAAAATAGGATAGGCTTAATATTAGTAAAGCACGAGATTCTCTGTGGTTCTTTGTGGTACTCGGTGTTCTCTGTGTTCCTCCGGAGAAGAAGTTACACAGAGAACCACAAAGATTTCACAGAGAGCCACAGAGGAAAACTTTAATTGCCGGATAAGATTGATGAGTATACGGCTTACAAAATTATAGGCAGAAATATTCTGGAATTGATAGCTATTCGTAATTGTTTGGCTTAAAGATTATAAAAACTGTAAAACAAAGAAAGAGGGAAAAATGGATTTAGATAGGTTAAATAAATTAACAAGGGAAATTATTGGCTGCGCTATTGAAGTTCATAAACAACTTGGGCCAGGATTATTAGAATCTGCCTATGAAGAATGCCTTAGTTATGAGTTAACAATAAACGGCTTATTTAATGAAAGACAGATTCCAGTGCCTGTTGTCTATAAAGAAGTAAAACTTGATGTTGGTTATCGAATGGATATATTAGTAGAACACGAGGTGATAATAGAATTAAAGGCAATTGAATGTTTGACCCCAGTTCATGAGGCACAAATTTTAACTCATTTGAAATTTGGTAAGAAAAGAATAGGTTTATTAATGAATTTCAATACTTTAAAATTAACTGATCAATTGAAAAGGTTTATAAAATAATTCTCTGTGGTTCTTTGTGGTACTCGGTGTTCTCTGTGTTCCTCCGGAGAAGAAGTTACACAGAGAACCACAAAGATTTCACAGAGAGCCACATAGAAGGAAACATGAATTGCGGATTAAAGCAGAAGAGTATTAGGCTCTTAAAATTAATGATTAAGGAGAAATAAAGGTCGATTAAATGGATCAAAGAAAGTTATATAAGACGATAGAGAATCTGGCATCTCAAAAATTCAAAAACGAACAGGAGATGCTTGAATATGTTTTAAAGCAGTTGATGGAACTGGAAAATATTGATGTAACCGGGGGCAGGCTCTGGCAGTTTACTCCTGCAACCGGGGATTATCAGCTTATATTCCAGACGGGCAACCTTGAGCAGATAATATCTGACTTCAAATTGAATATTAAAGAGTATCCTATCTTCGATTTAATTGCTAAGGAAAGGACAATACTCGGAAATGAAACAAATAAGACATTAATACAGAAGGGTATATTTAAATATTCGGCATCAGGCGTCGGCTCAAAAATCAAATTCGACGGGAAGCTTTATTATGAATATTTACTAGCATTGAACAGCGGGGAACTCGGAGAAGAATTTAGGCTAACACTCAGCATAATTGCTACAGCTCTTACGTCGTTAATAAAGCAGATGAGGTATTCACAGAGAGCATCTGTAATGAAGGCGGATTTAAATAAAGCAAGGGAAATTCAGAAAGGGATATTACCGGAACATGAATATCATTTTCATAATTATTCATTATTCGGATTTTCGGACCCTGCAGAAATTGTAGGCGGGGATCTTTTTGATTATATAGAATTCGGTTCTGAGGATGACCGCTTAGGAGTTGCTTTAGGAGATGCAGCAAGCAAAGGATTGAGTGCTGCGGCAGAGGCAATGTATGTATCAGGAGCTTTAAGGATGGCATGCAGTTTTGAAATTAAAATTTCGCCGTTAATGAGAAAGATGAACTCGCTAGTAAACAGGATATTTAAGGATGAGAAGTTTGCATCGCTTTTTTACGGTGAGTTTACCACTGATAAGAGCGGTTTATTCCTGTATGCCAATGCCGGCCATAATCCACCGATGTTTGTGAAAAAAAACTCGAATGAAGTAGCCAGGCTGCTTTCAACAGGCCCGGTATTAGGCCCTTCGCCGAATGCATCTTTTACAATAGAAAGTATTAATTTTTCGGCAGGAGATGTACTGTTAATTTATTCTGACGGTGTAACGGATGCGGCAAATACGCAGTTTGAGAATTTCGGAGAGGAAAGGCTGGAGGAAATTTTATTGAATAATAAGCATAGATCACCGAAAGAAATAACATATGCAATTATGGAAGAAGTAATAAAATTTTCAACGAACGGGGAATATTCGGATGATAAGACTATTGTGGTTATTAAGAGGGAAGAAATTTAGAATAAAAAATGCTGCAAGCAGCATACAAATATTTTAATAGGAGATATCCATACAATACTTATGGCCTCACCTAATATAGCTGCAAGGCGCAATACGCTCTGAACGTAGAGGTCAGCCAAAGAGTTATTTACTATTACGGCAATAGTTGTCTAGTTTTTATTGGGGTAAATTAGTGAAATTAGTGCCGTTATTTTAATAAATCCATTTTCATTACTTTGCTAATATTACCAACGGTTAGTTTATAAAAATAGACTCCTGAAGATAAATTAGCTGCATTAAATTGAACGTTGTGGACACCTGCTCCCATAGTTTTATCTATAAGTGTAAATAGCTTTTGACCTAGAAGATTATAAATTGATAATTTTACATTTGAATCCTTGTATATAGAAAACTCAATAGTAGTACCCGGATTAAATGGATTTGGGTAATTTTGATTAAGGTTAAAATTTTCAGGTAAAAGATTTTTAGTTTCCGAAACACCGGCAGCAGCTTTATCAGCAGCTAGGATAACGTAACTGCTTAGCTGGCTTTGAGAAAAAGTTACAGAATTAGTTGAAGTATTTAACTTAAAATTTGAAACAGTTACCCATGAGTTATTCTGATAATTCCAATATTTTACTTTAAGATTATTTGCATCAACATTAAAGCCTGCAGTCTGCATGCTATTAAAGTGAAGCTGGAAATTAGTTTGAGAATTAAAGCTCAATTGCGCGCCCATTTGGCCTGGCTGCATCATATTGTTTGATCCATCGGGGTTGAAGATTCCAATTTCAAATCCGGCGAACGCATTTTGCCCAGACATAAGGGGGAAATCTTGAGGGAAAGCCGTCAATATTTGGCAATACAAAGAATCCGGCATCATTCCTCCTCCCATCATACCGTTTTGATGCCAGCCGGGATTGAAAGACATCCAGCTAGCCGAGTCAAAGGGTGCTTCGAACTTTTGTGATTGCATCATAGTGCTAGCAATCCATCCTCCGCCGAGATGGCTGCCGAATTGAGAAGAATCCATCCACACTGTGCCATTTAATTGGTATATTATTACCATTTTCATAAAACCGGTAGAAAGAGAGCCTCCTTTTATAGAAACTGTTTGCCCGTCAAGGGGGTATGACATATTAGAACTAGCCTGAAACCAAGGGGGGCCGAAATTTAAGAAGTAATCAGGTGTTCCGTCGCCATTGACATCAAGATAATAATGATAAAACATAAAAGTAGTATCAATCATTACCTTGCCTGTTAAAGAAACTGAATGAAGAGAATCATGATCGAATCCAAAAGAATAATCCATCAAGTTATTATTCATTCCGCCCATCATAGAATGAGTTCCCATATTATTCCAGAAAGAATCGAAGCCGGAGAGCCAGAAGCTGCCGTTGATAGAATCGACGACAATCATTGGAATAGAAAACATACCCGAATAAACACCGCCGGAAATTGTTACATTATCACCGACTTTCGGCCTTAATGCAGAAAGCGAATCAGGTTTATACCAAACAGGGCCTAAATTCAACATATAATCGGGAGAGTTATCATTGTTTATATCAAGGTAATACATTCCGTTCATCATAGAGGAGTCAGCAATTACTTTACCGGAGACGGAGATTTGTTTTAGAGAATCGGGATTAAAATTGCCGCTATGTATCCAGCCCTGGCTAAAGCCTAAGGCAGATGATAAAAGAATTATAGTAAATAAAAATTTTATTCGCATTTAATTTCCTTTAATAATAAAAAGTATCAAATCGTATTTATTAACAAATCGTGAAATCGATCAACATATATAAAAATCAAAAATCTATTGTATTTAAGTTTATGAGACAGTATCAAACCATAAATAGGTTAACTTAAAAAAGCCAGAAAGCATTTATACTTTTTAAGCGTGTATAATTATAGTGAGAAACCTTTTCTCAAATGCTTAAAACTACGGGAGCTGCTGTTTTTAATGAGATTAAAAATTCAGCGCTTATAGATATTACATGTTTTGTTTTCATAGCAAAATTAAGATGAAATCATTACTTGCTAATTAACATTCATTTTTAATGCCATAATAGAATGCGGAAGTCTATTAATTAACTCATTAAATTTTGAGAATTACCGAATGATTGGGGAAAAAGATTATTAACTGAGTAAAAGCTTTCTTAAATTCGATAAAAACCGGGATAGATAGGTAATAATGAGATGGATTTGTAAGTCAGGATGCTGAATAATTGGAAAAGAAATGGTGAGAGAGTTGAGAGATTTTTACTACAAGAGTTTTGTGAGTGCTGGAATTAGAGTATTTTTGTATGGAATTAATTAATGTGAATAAAACTGTTATTGTAATTAAAAAATATAAATAAAGTAAATGCTGACTAAAGATTATATAATGAGGATGATTGATACTCTTGTAAGAGTAATCGAAAGGCTGCTGGAATTAAAGAGGGGAAATAATACCGAAGAAGGATTTTTAGAGATTGACAGAATGACAAAGGAATTCTTCGGATTCGATAGAAAATTTATTGACAGTATGTCGGACTCTCAATTGATAAAAATGATATCGAATTCAGAGACATTGATGGCTCCAAACTGTTATCTGCTTGGAATGCTATTCAAAGAAGAATCTGATTTATATAACATTCAAAAGGATGAGGGAAAAAGCCTTGAGATGGATGAGAGGTCGCTTTATTTTTTTGTTCAAGGATTGAAGAGCACGCATGTATTAATTGAGCCGGATCATTTAAAAAATATAGATGCTGTAGTAGAGCGTCTTGATGGTAAAGCGATCGATATTGAAACTGAAGAGAGCTTACTTTTTTATTACGAGTTTAGCGGTAAATATGATGATGCGGAAAATCTTATATTTGATCTTATAGATTTCGATAGTAAATATTTACATGAAGGGATTAAATTTTATGAAAGGCTGCTTGAAAAGCCTGATGAAGACCTGGAAAAGGGGAATCTTCCGAGGCAGGAGGCGGAGGAGAGTCTTATACAATTAAGAGTAAAGTTAATTTCGCAGAATAGCTGAAATTAGATGATCAATTGCTGTGCTTCATTTTTTGTCATTCGCTTCGCTGTCATTCAATGGTCATTTGCTGCAAAAATTCCATACGGAGTTGGTTGGTAAAAAAGTATGGTTGAAAGTGCGGCACGTTTTTGAACTGCGCCGCACTTATTTTTACTGCAATTATTTCAGCAATAATAATTTTTCAGTTGCAACAAAGCTGCCTGCGCGAAGCTGATAGAAATACACGCCGCTTGCTAAATTACCGGCATTGAAATTAACGGAATATTTTCCTTGAGTTTTATATCCATCAACTAGAGTTTTTACAACGTTACCAAGTATATCGTAAACTTTAAGGGTTACATAATTGTTATTTGGAATTTGATAATTGATGATTGTAGTCGGGTTTCCGCCAGAGGCGGATCAGCCTTCGGCTGAGAAAGGATTAGGGTAGTTCTGTGCAAGTGCATAAGTCTTTATTACATTGCCGCCTTCATAGCTAATCTGTTTAGCTCCGCTCTTTTGGATTGCGTTACCCAGATCCGAATAGCTTGATGTTAACGCAAATTCCGGAGTTGATGTATTGTTACTGTCTGTCAATACCTTTGCAGTTAGTTTTAATCTTACAAGCCTGCTGCTAATGCCATTAGTAGAGACCTGAAGTCTGAGCTTTATAAGAAGGAATATTGCTATTATTCCCACCTGAGGCGGAAAATGCTACTCCCGGATAGCTGCCTATTGCCGTGCCGGTGCTTGCATCTACTAGACTAAGAGTATATGACACAGACCTGCTGCCTCCAAGTATATTTTTTGCCTTTGCTGAATCTGTTATACTATACTGCACTGAATAATAAAAGCTTGAATTATTATTAAGAGTAAACGGCTTGCTTATTAGATATTTATTAAGCTGGTTAATATTGTTTAGCTTTAGTGAATCGGGCGCCGGTTCAAAGTCTATTGCCTGATTATCTAAATTAATTTTTTGAATTGAAAAATAAAAACCTACATTATCAACGCTGACAACACCGCCCCTTCCAATGTTATTGATAGCGGCAGCAGAGGTCTTATTCATATCAATACTTCCAATGCTGGGGGAAGCAGCATAGTAATAAGGCAGTGAGGAATTCGTAAATACAGAAGCATACATACTATTTCTATCGGCTCCGTTGCTAAGCTGTTCGGCTTGACCGGATGTATTAATATTATAAATTGTAGAAAGAGAATAGCTGTCTGTAAATCTTGTGCTGTTATCACTTACTTCATTCCAGATTACATAATAATCGCTGTTATTATTTGCTAATGTAATTTGCGGTGTACGCACATTGTTTCCGAAGTACCAAAAACGGTCGTAACCTGGATCCCTAAATACCGTAACGGCGCTTGAGCCAGGATATTCATAGCCATACCAAACCACACGTGCACTACCGTCGGTAGCTTCAATTATCGGAGGGCTTTCATTTATTGGATATGAGTTGGTTGATATTACTGCAGGTGTTGCCGGAACGTAATACCAGTTACTGCCGTCATAGGCGAAGTCTATAGCGCTGTATTCTATTTGTGAATTTTCTTCCCAGGCTATCTTAGTGTAAATGCCTCCGTGAGTAAGAGTTTTATTACAATAAACACTTGCATTTTTTGATGAGCCGTCTGTGCCGTTTACATGCTGGGCAGTTGTGTATATTGTGGCAGCGCCGGTGTTATTATCAATAGTTCCGGCTTTACAGTCTATACCTGCCTGACCGCTTGCTGTGCTGTTTTCAATAGTTACAATGAAACCTGTTCCTCCTCCGAAAACTATGTTTGGATTTGCATTTACAGAATAAGAATTATTCGGCTCATCATCTACCCACTGCGGACCAGAATAATTGTAAGCGCCATTAGTCAAAATAAAACTTTCGAGGTACACGGAATAATTAGAGCCGTTTGGTTCCTGGAATACTGCGGCAAGAATTATATTGCCTGAATTGTCATAATAATCAATTGAGGGGTCTTTGCTTCCCGGCGCTGAGCCGTTTGAGAAGTTATAATCCAGCGGCTTCCCGTCGTTGCCAAGCCACCATGTACTGCCGCCGTCGCTTGAGTGCTCTATCCATGCATGTTCTACTCCATTAATATTACTTGTATAAACCTGGCTGAGCCAGCCGTTGGAAGTCCACACGAGCTTGCGCTGACTGTTATTTGTAAAGGCAGAGGCGTCGTTGGAGAGATGAACGCCTTTTACATTTGCCTGTATTGTTGTATTAGCGCTGTTAAATACAACCGGCGTTGATGCCGAGTTTGCATATTCAAACGTTGCGCTGCCGGAAGTTGCAGTCCAGTTTTGAAAATATAATGTGTGATTACTACCGCCAACAGAGATTGATTGATTTGATGGAAAGTTAACCGAATAGTAGGGCGGATTCCAGTTATTGAGAGGTCCACTTTGACCTGTAAAAATACCGCCGTAAGAACTTGAACCATTTTGAATAACAAAAGGAACTGAATACTGATAAAACTGATTTGTTTGGTACCAATTCCCGTAAGGATCAGAATAATAATACCACGGATCATCTAACTGTATTGAACCGCCAAAAATTCCGTCAATATTTGTGGTAATAGTGGCGGGTGATGTCTCTGTAAAATGTGCTGGAAGGTTTGATGATATAAACTTTAAATCCGGCTTAAGGTCATATGTGATTATGTTCGTATCTATGTTTGTATTTACTATCCAATATTGATGTTTCTCAGTTAGACCGCTACCATTCCAGTTTGCAACGAATGGAAGCTCATTGGTTGTGATGGAATATGTATATCGAGGATCTAAAGGAACGGTAGTATTTGAAGAATAGCTATTTATGGCGCCTGTCTGGTCGTTCTTTAATTTGAGTGAACCATAGTTTGTTGTGCCTTCAATAGAATTTGCAAAGTCGTAACTTTGAGTAGTTGTTGAATAGTTTATCTGAAGATTTATGGCAGGTTGTGAGTAAGTACCATTTCCACTATAGTCAGAAACATACCATACACCGTCCGGCTCATATGAGCCTGTAATTTTAATACCCAGAGTAAAGAAATATTGCCCGGATTGCACGGCACTATTTACGGCATTACACAGCGCCGAGCCTGAGGGAAAAGTTACATCAAAATAAGCATATCCATCAG
>Ga0075269_10000028_pt1 | contig 27527 bp, 23 predicted proteins | sample SF_Rice_5C_0N_10_FD_69773 | JGI IMG/M metagenome (GOLD analysis project Ga0075269, IMG submission 69773) | Rice paddy soil microbial communities from Twitchell Island, California, USA - SF_Rice_5C_0N_105 | ecosystem: Environmental > Terrestrial > Soil > Paddy field/soil | place: USA: Twitchell... | reverse complement strand
AAGAATCTTTGTGATTTCAATATAACGCTCCATATTATAATTCCCATTATTATCAAAAGGAGACTTATAATAAAGACTACTTAATTTTTTATCACCAGATATTTTCTGACTTATGAATTCCTCTTTTTCGATAAACTCAACCTCTGAGAATAGATACCATTCATTTAAAATGGAAATGTATCTGGGATTTGTTCTATTATCATTATCGTTAACGAATTGAAAATATTCTAGAAACTTAATTGTTGATATAGAATTAATTATATTTAACATCTGTTCCATAGTATTATATTGTCCGGATAGAAAATCCCATAGTTCATTTGCAACTAAACTTTCTGACGCATCAAAATATTTATTCATATTTATTATGGATCCAAGAAATCTGCTTTTATTAAAACTCGTGATCGCTTCTTTTGATGGATCTACAGTTGGGTCAAAAGGAAAACCGATATAAAAATTTATTTTCTTATTGGGAAATTTTCTATATAAAGCAGCTTTACCTTCTAATATTTTTTGCTTTTCTCCACGCATCTCACCGGAATTGGGCTTAACAGATTTTAATTCAATAGCGGTAACTGACTTTTCATCACCATAAAAAACGTCTGCTGAAAAATCTAAAGCATTTACTAAAGGAGATTTGTAATCAGTAAATATAGCCGCATTTTCTTCTAAAAGATTAGGAACATTTTTTGAATTACTTAGATCTGTTATGATATTTGAGATATTATCTTTTTGTGTTTGAGTAATTTGTAGGTTGCCAAGTTTTCTTGAGGTGTATTCTTTTTTTCCACCATTGCATAAATGATGAGCAACCTTTTAAAAAAATGTTTGACCAAGAGTAGTATTTAACCCTTGCAGCCAACTGCTTAAACTAATAAAAAATGGTACGTCCGAAACTTTACCTTCTAGCTTATCCGTAAATGCTTTTAAGAAAGCTTCATGAAAAGGTGCATTTCTATTATTGGAAGCATCTTCAGGGAAATTTTCGAAACGAATTACCAGGGTTTTAATTACTTCAAAAGCTATTTTTTCTTTTAAGTTATTTGATAGCGGCATATATTATTTATTATTGGATAATTGATATAAAGCTAGCTTACTTTGATCTAATATAAAAGCCTTGATTCCAGTTCATTATTATAACATTCAAATTTAATTTTATGCTACTTTTAAGAACTATCGTTAAACTTATTTTTTGTTCTTTCTTGAAAGCCATATTATTTGTTTTAAATATGAATAATTCCAGTTCCATCACAGTTTGGACAAGGAATTTCTATGACCTGTTTAATATTTACGAATTCTGCAGCCCAAACACCTTCTTCCCATTCCCATTCATTTTTATGATTAAGCATTGATGCTGATATTTTTTTTAACTTTGCAAATTTTTTAAGTGCTAATGCTTTATTACTAGCTTTTAGATATTCTGTATCCCAATCAATTGTTTCACCATATCTTAATTTGTAATGGACAGCAAATGTCTTATCCATTTTAACACCTTTAATTTTTTCTTAGATGAAATATTACTTCCGAATAAGCTGTTTTATCTTTTTCAGTCCTATTTAATACTGGCCTTTTGAATTGTTGTACGATCCTCATCCCCGCTTTTTCAGCTATGATGGGATATAGATTAGATTTATCGTTAGCTACAAGTAAAACATTATAATCTTCTACAAAATATTTCTTCATATTTAAAAGTACTTTTGCAATACTATCAACGTATGAATCTCTAGCCTCTTTTCCTTTACCTTTTGATAAAGGGCCAATCTCTAATTCATCATTACGCTTAAACCCGAATAAATCATATGCATATGCATGTTGCTCATGATAATCAATTAATCCAACGTATGGCGGACTAGAAAAGATTCCTTTAATCTTTTGTTTCTTTATTAAAGATGCAAACTTTTTATCAACCTTTTTCAATTCATCAATTATATTTATTTCCCTACTATCGCCGGTTATGCAAATTTGCTTAGTATCTGTTCTAAGATTTCTAAATTCTGAAATTCTTTCTATCGTATCCTTTGTATAAGACTCCCACCATTTTAGTATAGAAAAAAGTGGCTTACATATTTTACCGTGTTTATGGCAATAATATGTTGCTGTAACAGGCTCTAAAAGGGTAGCCAAATCGGAATGGGTCGTTGCTCTGCAAGACCTGATTGTGCGGCTTAATATAAGTTCTAATATATTTTTAGTATTTGATTCTTTTATTTTTTTAATTCTAGAGTATACAAAATCAATTTCATCTCTTACATGTTTTAAATACCATCTATCGAGAAATGAATCAGATTTCTTTTCCATTAATTCAATCTCAAATTCCTCAACAAGTTTATTAAATATGTGCAGGAACATTTTCTCTTTTTCTTTGCCATATTTGTCTTCATTTATTTCTTTATTATTTACCTTCCTTTTGAATTCTGGACTAGGAAAATATTTATTATTAAATATATTTAGTTCGCTTAATAACTTTTCTTCAAACTCCGGTGTGCATTTATTCAAAAGAAATTTTTTTAGGGATACAGTTATTATACTTGCTTCCTTGAGTATTTCTTGAACATTATAATCATCGATCTTGCAGTTTGATATGAAAGAATTAAAATATGATATATCTAATCCAATAGCGTGAATTCCTAATTCATTTGCTTGAACTAATGTAGTACCGCTTCCGCAAAAAGGATCTATAATAATATCCCCTTCTTTAAAGAAAACTTCTTTCTTAAAATCATCAGTATGATCATCAATAAAATATTCGACTAACTGAGGTATAAATTTCCCTTTATAAGGATGTAATCTATGAACGTGTTTTGTAGTTTCGGCTTCAGTATAATTATCAAATGATAGAACCCAATTTAAGTCTTCGCCAAGTTTTCTTTTGAAATGAAATTCTCTTCTGCCGTTATATGATTTGTAATATTGAATTAATTCATTCTTTGAAACTAATGAAGTCCCATTTTCGCCATATTTATGAATTCTGCCATAATTTATAAGGTATGCTATATTTGAGGTAGATACACTTTTCCCCAGGTATTCAGAAGCCCATGAACTAGCCTCTTTTAAAGTTATAAAATCTCCTGGCTCAAATAATTGTAGCTGCATTATCTATTGATTTATTATATTTTCAAATGCAAAATAATAAAAATTTTGGATAGAATTTACATTTCCCTTTCCCACTTTTTCTCTTCTATAAATGATTTCAATAAACTTTTCTTGTATTCATTTTAACTAATTAATAAAAAACATCTACTAACTTAATTTATATTAATCAAGATATCCATCAAATCAGAATAATGCTTTTATGTAACTATGAAGTGATTTGGTTACACCCACAAGGACTTGTTTTTGGTTAATGAAGTTTATGCCTTATGCAAGTTTCCTCCTAGCTAAATTACTTAGCATTTTATATATTTAATGTTAATAATTTTAGTGCACAGCACCATAATACCGTATAACTACCGATATACTACCGAAGAAAACGGCTAGATTACCGCCTAAAATATTTATTTAAGCGGTTATCTAGCCATCTTCCTCGATTTTAGGTCGGTGTTTGCCCGGGTGTAGATTCTATAAGTAATTTAATTCTGGTAATTTTAACCGGATTATCTAATATGTTAATTGTTTGAATATTTAACTATTAGAACAGCCTCATTAGAGTGAGCTAAATACCTTTAAATTTCTAATCCTCTAAGTGAACACTATCTCTGAAATCAAATTCATTTATCCCTTATTGAATTTATAGAGGAATATGTCTATAATTAATCGCGGTTTAAATTCCTTTAATGTTTAAGTATATTTTTAAGCTATTCTTTTGTAAGGAAATACTATTATTTATCCAGTGAATTTTTCTTCTAATTCAGACGCTTTTTCCAGCGTATTAATTTAATTTCAAATCTTTTAATGTGAGGAAACCATGAAACAAATGAAGCTTTTCCATTTCACAGTTCTATTTTTCTCAATTGTATTGTTTCTTTCATTCACAGCTTCGTCTAACGCGCAGATGCAGCAGAAGCCGAAGAAACCACGTCTTAGTCTTAAAGCAGGCGTGTTTCAGCGTATCGGAGTTGATACTGATGTAAACATTTCTTACAGCAGGCCCGGAGTTAAGGGCAGGAAGATATGGGGCGGACTGGTGCCTTATGGTTTGGCTCCCGGAACTAAAGAGTCGAAGGACAAGCCCTTCCCCTGGCGCGGTGGCGCAAATGAATGCACTACTATAGATATTAGTAAAGATGTTACAGTCGACGGCCATAAATTACCCGCCGGTAAATACAGCGTGCAGTTTATTCCCGAGCCTAAAGAATGGACTGTAATATTTAATAAAGATACTACGTTGTGGGGCAGCTTCCTGTATAATGATAAGGATGATATTTTGAGGTTTAAAGTCACCCCAGTTGAAGCACCTTTCCATGAGTGGCTCTCTTACGGATTTGACAATCTGAACGGAAATTCATGCACTGCGTACATGGTGTGGGAAAAATTGAAAGTGCCGTTTAAGATTGAAACCACGGATTAACAAACGGGTGCAGGGCAACTGGGCAGGCTGCCCTGCATGTTGAACCGCTCCGCGGTTCTACTCATTCTGTCTCGGTTTTATTACCATGAATTCCATTCATGGCTATTTACATTGAACTACTTCGTAGTTTCTGGTTGCGCATTGTTTTGGTTTTTGCAGATTATGATTGTATGTAATGAAATAAATTGGAGGTCTTATGTCTAATATTAAAGTTGCATTGATAAATGAAAGCACGGTTGTTAATAGTAGTGATGTACCCAAGGTTGCTGATGCTCTTAAAGTACAGGTATCTCGGGATTTCGCACCTGCCTGGGGTGTTGATGCTGATCTTCGTTTTGTATCTGCCGGTCAAAAACCAAATGCAGGGGAATGGTGGCTTGCTATCCTTGATGACTCGGATCAGGCCGGTGCTCTGGGATATCATGATGTAACGAGCGAAGGACTTCCGCTGGCAAAGGTTTTTGCTAAAACTGATTTGAACTACAATGAGATATGGAGTGTAACGGCTAGTCATGAGCTGCTTGAAATGCTCGGTGACCCGGAGATAAACTTAACTGTATTTGTAGAGGCGGCTACCGGCGGACGGCTTTATGCATACGAGGTCTGCGATGCATGCGAAGCGGATAAGTTCGGCTACAATATTAACGGCGTACTTGTATCTGATTTTGTTTACCCATCATGGTTTGAGTCATTCCAAAAGCAGGGTGCTCAATTTGATTTCACTAAGAATATAAAGCAGCCGTTCCAACTTCTATCGGGAGGTTATATCGGTGTATATGATGTTACGGCGGGATCGGGTTGGAAGCAGATTACTGCTGATAAAAGTAATTTTAGATCGCGTCCGCCTGTTGGCAGCCGGCGGGAGAGAAGAAGCATACCGATTGAGAAAAGAATTGTAAGTACTGTGTTTGCGGCTAAGGGCAGGAAGAGGAAGAAGTAGGATATATAAGTTTGAGGAAAGTGTTAAGAGGACTATAATCGGTAACTGGTAATGAGTGATCGATTATTAGGAAGCAGATAGTGCCTGATCTCTGTTTTATCAACTATGTCGTGACCGGGAAGATAAATAAGTTTTCGGTGTATGATTAATTTGTTCGGGAAAATGAGTTTTATACTTGAGAAAATATTAGGCGTATAAGTTATGCCTAGATGAAATAATGATAAGAAATATTTATTAATTATATAGCAGCTCAGATTAGCTTTTTATACCTCCCATACAAAAATCATATTGTGTTGTTAAACTCTCTATAACCAAACCAAATTTATATTTTACCTAAAACCCCAATACCTTCATCTTCAAATAAAGCACGCTATTCCTCCCCGAATAGATGAAGGGTGGGTTAGCTTTATTTTCCATTCGGTGTTATTTCGACTCTCCGGTTCATTGCTCTGCCTTCTGGAGTTTTATTCGTAGCTACCGGATTCTGCTTTCCCATCGGTACAACTTCGAACCTGTTTGCGTCAATTCCCTGGGATACAAGGTAATCAACTACTGCTTGAGCTCTCTCCCTTGAAAGGTCCATGTTGTATCTGTCAGAACCAATTGCATCTGTATATCCCGCTACTTTAAATCTAAGTGTAGTGTCTTCTTTCATTGATTTTACAAGAGGTGCCAACAGCTCATAGGCATTCGAAAGCAGACTTGCTTTGCCTGACTCAAAGTTGGTATTCCCGTTCAATACTAACCTTTGGATTTTTGTCTCAACTTTAACTTCTTTTTTGATAGGGCATCCGTCTTTATCAACCTGGACACCTGCTGGAGTGTTCGGGCATTTATCAAGATAATCCGGCACGCCATCGTGGTCGCTGTCAAGCGGACACCCGGCAGAGTCTACTCTTACACTTGCAGGAGTATTGGGGCATTTATCAAGATAGTCTGGTACTCCGTCGTGGTCGCTGTCTATGGGGCATCCGGCGTTATTAACCTTAACTCCTGCTGGTGTATTTGGGCAGGCATCCCTGTAATCCGGCACTCCGTCATGATCACTGTCTATCGGGCATCCGAATTCATCAACAGCAATTCCGCTAGGTGTATTTGGGCACTGATCTACATCATCAGGCACTCCGTCACCGTCACTGTCTTTGCGGATATCAAATGCATAAGACATTCCGGCAAAGATATCCAATAAATAATCGTTGTCTCCGTGGGCAACTATATCGTCCCAGTTATCATGGGAGCTTACTTCACCGCCTACACCGAGGTTGAGGCTCAGTCCATCTGAGATTAGGAAATGAAGGCCTGCTTCACCAACGTAAGCGATCTCTTCTCTTTTATAAGCATTCGCTGCATTATTAGGAAGCCGCTTATTATTTTCATCTCTCGGATCAAAAAAAAGATATGAAGCGCCTGCAAATATATAGGGATACACTACATCCTTTATTGAAAGTGCGTAAGTAAATCCGGCACCGATATTAAAAAGACTTGTTCTAAAAACTGAAGGGATTCGCTGATCACTTTGCCCGCCTACATAACCGCCGGATACAAAGCCTGTAATACCGAATATTCCATTTGAAGTTGATGGAAATAAATATTCAAGACTTGCTCTCCCAAGGTAATCCAATCGTATATTAGAGTAATCCGTACGGCCGAAAGTAACTGCCGCATCAACCCCCAGCACCACAGTGCTTGAATAGGGATTCAGCTTTATAGGAGTGGCCCTTTCTTCCTGGGCTAATGATAGAGATGTAAAAAGAAAAATGAACACAATATAAGTTGTCATCTTTTTCATAATCCATCCTATCGTTGTTTTACATATTATTTTCCTCACCTCAAATTTGAATGAATAGCCAAAGGTGTTTAAAATAAATGCATTAATTCTTTATTCAGGTCAATAATATTGCCAGGAATATAAAAGACTTATTGTTAAAAGTTGTTGCGAATATTAAGGCAGATCTGCAGCAATGATAAGGGGCACATGCATATATTTCGTTTTATGAAGTAATTACACAGTGAAAAATATACACAGTCAATTTAACGGCAATCTTTACCAATGCAGAATTGGCTTTGGTAATGAAATTATAAATGCAAAAAAGAGATGCTATCTTCTAAATGAAATAGAAAAGAAATATTTTTATAAAAGATATCTTATTGAATAAGAATAAAAGAATAATAGCTGTAATTGGTTGACGTGCTTCTAATAACATTAGAAACACGAAATTGATAGTAAAATAGGTAAATAAATTTTAGAACAAGGCAAATAACTATTTTGAGATTAAAATATGGGATTTAATTTTTTAATCAGAACAATTAAGGAGCTGCGTCATTTTAAAAAGCTGTTCTTAACCATGTTCATAACCTTAATGATTTCTACATCATTATTCCCTCAGGAGATTTACCACGGATGCGGGATGGAGGGAACTGCTAGATCTAAGAGAGTTAAAGCATTAAATGAATTAAAGAACAGGTATAATTTTCCCGGTCAAAAAGACTTTGATAAGAATGTAAGCCTGAATGCAATGCTTCAGCAGGGAGATGATACACACAGATGGGATCCGAATAAAGCAGCCGAAGTGATTGGTTATGTTTTTGATGTTAAACCGGGCGGAATTGAGTCTTGCAACTGTGAAGCTAAAGATAAATTGTACCGCGACACTCATATTGAGCTGGTTTTAGATCCCAATGGCACTGCTGAAAATAAGAGAGTGATAGTTGAAGTTACTCCTCGTATTAGAGCAATTATGAAGGAGAAGGGAATCGACTGGACCACGCAGGGTTTAAGGAAAGCATTCCTGGGCAGATGGGTAAAGGTGCAGGGCTGGCTTCTGTTTGATGAAGAACATGAAAAGCAGTCAGAGAATACAAATCCCGGTAATCCGAAAAACTGGAGATCTACTGCGTGGGAGATTCATCCAGTAACTTATATTGAGGTGGTGTATAAGCATTAAAACAATATCGTGCTGATAGCTATGATTAAATATTCTCTAATTCATTGAACCTGCTCAAGTCAACAGAGGTTGTACCCTGCAGAGATAATAAAATTCTATTACATGTTTTGTTAAGTTGACCTCTTCGCGGTTTAACCGGGTTAAGCATTTAATTGAGATTTAATTAGTTATTTGTCCCCTATATAAAAATATGACATGCAGATATTTTATTATTATATTGTTTGCAGATATTTTAAATATTTCATAATTCTATGAATATTAACAAGCAAATCGAATATTGGAAAAACGGTGCAAAATCCGATATTGAGACTGCAGAAATATTAATTGATAAGGGAAAATACTTTCATGGCTTATTCTTTTGTCACCTTAGGATTGAAAAAATACTAAAGGCTAATTATTTAAGCCAAAATAAGAGCATAGCACCTAAGACGCACGATCTTATCTATCTTTCTGAACATTCAAATATCAAGTTAGAGGATAATGATTTACAGTTAATTGCTATTTTAATGAAATATCAATTGGAAGGGAGGTATCCTGATTATTCTCCATCCATTCCTCCCAAAGAACAATTAAATGGATATCTAAATAAAACCAAGGATTTATTGGAATGGTTGATACAAAAGTTATAGAAGTAGTAAAGGAATATCTTTCTGAATTAACCGCCAAAGGCATTGTTATAAAAAAAGCATTTATATATGGAAGTCAATCAAACGGCACTGCGACTAAAGAAAGTGATATTGACCTAGTTATCGTATCCCCCCTTTTTGATCGAGAAACTGATATGTATATGCCGCTTCTTTGGCTCTCAAAGATAAGAACAGAAAATAGAATTGAACCAATTGCTGTCGGAGAAAAGAAATTTGTTGAAGATGACGTGTCCCCTCTCTTAGAAATTGTTAGGCGCGAAGGGGTGGAAATAGCAGCATAATATTCATGTTACTTCTAAGCCTGAGTAATTGCTTGGAGATTCTAATAACAATTATGAAATAAGGGCATTATAATCAAACCTTCTCATATTCATTGAACCTGCTCAAGTCAACAGAGGTTGTACCCTGCGGGGATTCGGAATATATATTTGTGAATTTTGCATTCCAGATAATTTCATTAGTAGTGTAAGAGGATCTTGAATGCACTGACTGTGAGAATGTATCGTCGAATGCTTTTATGAGTATTAAAAACTCTGCACCCGATTCAATTATATCCTTTTCAGTTAAACCATATAACGGGCTGCTTTCATCAATAGGATGTACTATCGTCCATGTAAGCGGAAAGAAATTTATTGTATCTCTTTCGAGGGGAAGCTCATGATAACTTCTTGCAGCTTTACCCTCTTTTGAGCGCTTCATTGTAAGTACAACAAGCACTTCGGTATCTATTAATTGATTCTTTCTTGCGTTAGCAATTCTGAATTCAAAAGCAGTAATACCCATGTAGGTCGCAATCAATGCATTTTTGCTGTATAGTATTTTCGCATTCGGACGGGAGAACCTTCCGTATAAAAGTCCGGTTGCAAGTGCAAAACCGAGCAGCCCTGTCATTGATTCTACTAAAGAGATCATACTTGTTACGAATCCCTCAGGATGGATTACGCCATAGCCTACCGTAGTAATTGTCTGTCCGCTGAAGAAGAATGCATCTAAGAACTTTTCGAATGTAGTCACGCCTGTAGTTCCGCCTAAGTGCTGCACACCGGCAGCCATATATAATGATGCGAAAAATAAATTGACTATTATATATGAGATGAGCACTATACCGTTGAATTTAATCCATGACATTTCAAGCAGTGCATGGTAGAAGCTCAAAGACTCGAAGAATGGCAATCCGCGGCGCTCTACATTGAAAGTTCCGTTCCTATTAATCAATCTTCTGCCCTGACTCGAAATCTTTGAGCCAAAACCAAGGTCTGTAAATTCTACTTCTTTTAATTGCCTGCTGTTTTTATTTCTCATGTTTATTGAAGTGGAGTATAAATTTCAAAATCGAAAACGGAGATTAAGTCACTTAATGAGGAGATGGGATACTCAATAGTTTTAATACATTGGGTATCTTATGTAATATTAGAGCGATCTTAAAATTGTTTCAAGCTGCTCATCGTTTTCTATAAGTACAGTGCGTGCTTTGCTGCCGTCATTCGGACCGACAATGCCTGCTTCTTCAAGCTGATCGACAATCCTTGCCGCTCTCGAGTATCCGAGCTTTAATCTCCTTTGCAGCAATGAGACTGAGCCTTGCTGGTGACGAACTATTACTCTGGCTGCATCTTCAAACATAGGATCGAGATCAGTTAAGAATCCTGAGGAAGATTCTTTTTTCTTGTCATATAAAGAAGGAAGGAAATACGGTTTTGAATATCCGGGCTGCCTTGAGATATACTCTGTTAATTTTTCAACTTCTTCGGTTGATATAAATGCATTTTGGATCCTTATCGGTTTAGGCGAGCCGGAAGGGAGGAACAGCATATCTCCGCGCCCAAGGAGCTGCTCTGCACCGTTCATATCAAGTATGGTCCTTGAATCAATCTTAGTTGCAACCTGGTATGCAATCCTTGCACTGAAGTTTGCTTTAATTACTCCTGTAATAACGTTAACCGACGGGCGCTGAGTTGCAAGCACTAGATGAATACCGACTGCTCTGGCAAGCTGTGCTAGACGTGCAATCGGTTCTTCGACTTCTTTTCCCGCTGTAATCATTAAATCGGCAAGCTCATCTATAATGACTAGTAAATAAGGGATAGGATGATGTTTTATTGTTTCTGTGTCTTTTGGCCTTTTCTTGGGGTCAAGGACTTTCTGGTTATAGTCAACAATGTTGCGGACACCTGCTTTGGCAAGCTTGTCGTACCGCTTCTCCATCTCATATTCAACAGATTTAAGCAGTATAACTGCATTCTGAGGATTTGTGATAATCTCTTCTTCAAGGTCGGGTGAGACGGCAAGATAATGACGGCGCAGCTTATTATAAAACGAAAGCTCGATTTTCTTCGGGTCAATCATAATCAGCTTTACTTCAGCAGGTTGTTTAGTATAAAGCACGCTTGTAATAATCATATTAATGCCTACACTCTTACCCGAACCGGTTGAACCGGCAATTAAAAGATGCGGCATCTTTGCAAGGTCTGTTATATATACATCACCGTTAATCGTCTTCCCTAATGAAATTGGAAGCTCAAGCTTTGATTCGGAAATTTGTCCAAGAACCGAGCGGGCATTAACAAGTGAGGCTTCGGCATTTGGTATTTCAACTCCTATTGCGCTCTTGCCCGGAATGGGTGCTATAATTCTTATTCCTCTTGCAGCAAGTGCGAGTGCAATATCATGCTCAAGTCCTACTATGCGGCTTATCTTTACTCCCGGTGCGGGAACTATTTCATATAGAGTAACAACAGGGCCGGGTGTAACGGAAATATCCTGTATGTCGATGTCGAATAGTTTTAATTTTTCTTTTAGCAGCTCGGCATTTTTCTTTAATTCTTCCTCAGCTACTTTAAAGTCTTCTTTCGGAATCGGTTCTAATAGATCAAGTCCTGGGATCTTGTAATTTAATTTTTCTTCCCATTGGTTGGGCAGCCCAGATTCTCTTTCTCTGTCGATTTCCTTTGAAGAGATTTCACCGGTCTTTTCAAGATCAACTTTCTTTGACTCTTCGTTCTGGATTTTGTTTACTTCCGTTTCGGTATGTACTTCGTTCTTCCTTATAATCCTTATCCGCGTTTGTTCATCAGTCTCGGAATTCATAAGCTCTGCTGCTGTTGCTGCAGCTTCTTCTTTGCCGAATAATTTCTTCTTCTTTTTCTTTTCGCCTCCGAGCTCTTTAATCTTCTTAAGATTTTCTTTACTTTCTTTTTTAATTTCCTCTGGCTCTTCGTCTTTTTCTGACTCAGTGCGAACAAACATATTTTGTATAAATAGTATTATTGATTCTATCTTTATGTCGAATGCTATAATAATTAGTATTACTGAAGCGGCAAGAAGCAAAAGTATGCCGCCTACTCCGCCGACTAGTCTGCTTAATGAGCTTCCAAGATAATCGCCTATTGAGCCGGAAAACTCATATATGACTGAAAAGGCATGGTAGTGGGTTCTTAGTACACCGAAGAATGTAGAGAGGATAAATCCCGATAAGAGCAGGAAGTTGGATATGTTTATCAATTTCTTGAAGCTGATCTTCATGAAAGAGGATAATCCCCAGGCAAAAAACAGCAGCGGGAATATTGTAGAAAATACTCCGAGTGTTGAATTAATAAAGAAGTCAGATGTATAAGCACCGAATATTCCAAGCCAGTTCCTAATATCGCCTGTTTGATTTAATGGGTTACTGGGGTCAAGGTTTGCTTTATCAAACCTCGAGTATGAAACTATACTGAGGAGAACAAAAACAGAAAGCAATATCAGTATAATACCGGCTATGCTTTTCTTCTTCCCCGATAGCAGAGATGCCTTTTTTTCTGAGCCGGAATCTTTATTTATTTTTATCTTCTTCTTAGCCATTATATATACTATTGTACAATTTCATACAGGTCAATGAACAAATATAAGTTTTTTTTCCAAAAGTATTTTATAATTTTATGAATGAGCAGGCAGGATATGCTATTATATTGGCAAAATTTTATGCGATATATATTTCTCTAGTTTCCCGTGGAATGTTTTTTGCATTTGCTTGAGGTACACAGCAATTATGTCCAAATTAATATTAAACAAAGAGTCCTATAAAATGTTTTGATCATTCTCCGATGGAACAGCTACCTGCTCTACCTGGAGAAGTTTCAGAACATTGCCGGTATAATATGGAATTGCATCTGAGCTGTTCAGCTTGCTGGCGTATTTTATATCTTCCTGGAAACCATTCTCAATCAGGATCTTACCGTGCTCGGTTTCTTTCATCATCTTAAATATACTCTTGCCGAACGATTTACTAAGCGTCTTACTTACAATTGCTGAATCGGTAAGTACAATGTTTTCATTAAGCTTTTCGATTTCCGAAATTAGTTTACCTGCACATACAGAATCTTCCATTGAGAAATTATTTGACCTTCCCGCACAGACTATCTCGACATCCTTATTTAATTCCGCAAGATGCTTTGCCAATGCCGCGGCATTAATAAAAGCACAGATAAATAGTTCTGCCGAAAACTTAGCTTTCACAATTGCCTTTGTACCATTAGTAGTGTAAAGTATGACGGATTTGCCTGATACTATATCTTCAGAATATTCAAGAGGTGAATTGCCAAGCGCAAAACCTTCGATCTTTCTTGTATTTCTTTCACCGCCAATCAGGGTCTGCCCCCCGAACATTCCTCCGGATACCTTAACTGCAAATTCGACGGTTGCAACTGGGATTATTTCCTTAGCATTATTCTGCAATGCCGCAATTATTGTAGTAGATGCGCGCAGTACATCAATTACAACGGTTGTCTTACCGGTAAAATATAATTCATCAACGCTAATGGGAGTTAAATGTACATTTATTTTCATATATCAAATCATATTATTTATAAATCAAAGCACAACTAAATGTATAGCCGGGTTCAATACCTATTAACTTTTTAGTGTAATTATGTCAATTAAAAGAATATAAACTAAGCACTTGGCAAAATTTATCTTTTTAAAAACGGTAGTTTAGTCACTTTAGCCGGAATTTCCCTTCCACGAATTAAAAAACTGATTTTAGAATTTTCGTTAGCATAACTGCTATCAACATAACCAAGTGCAATGGGTTTGTCAAGTACAGGGCTCACTGTGCCGCTAGTTACTGTACCAATCTTTTTCCCGTCACATGTTAAATCATAACCGTGCCGGGGAAATGCTTTTTCATCCGAAATTAAAGGAGTAAGCTTACGCCTCATCCCATCTGCTTTAATTTTTAATAGGACTTCCTTAGCAATAAACTCTTGTTTAGATAATTTTGTAATCCATCCTAAACCAGCCTCAAGTGGATTTGTAGTTTGGTCAATGTCATTTCCATAAAGGCAAAACCCCATTTCAAGACGGAGTGTGTCCCTGGCACCAAGCCCAATTGGCTGAATATTAAATTCTTTCCCTGCATCAAATAGTTTATTCCAGATATCCTCTGAAGTCTTCTCATCACCTGTGAAATAAATCTCATAGCCAAGTTCGCCTGTATAGCCTGTCCTTGAAAGGATAGTATCGTATCCGGCAATCTTTGCTCGGAAGAAGTGATAATACTCCAAATTTAATTCTTTATTACAGAGCCTTTGTACTACCTCTTTGGAATTAGGGCCCTGTACAGCAAGCAATGAATACTCATCGCTTTTGTTTTCCAGTTTTACACCAAACTTATTGTTCTCATTCATCCAGTTAAAATCTTTTTCCGTGTTCGAAGCATTTATAACTAGCATGAATTCATTGTCGGATATTTTATAAACCAGGAGATCATCAACTATGCCGCCATTAGGGTAACACATGGCCGAATACTGGACTCTTCCCGGAAATAGTTTTGATGCATCGTTAATTGTAATATGCTGAACATAGTCCAGCGCTTTTTCTCCTGTAACAAAGACTTCTCCCATATGAGATACGTCGAAAACACCAACTGAATTTCTTACGGCTTTATGCTCTGCAATGATTGAAGTATATTGTACAGGCATCATAAAGCCGGCAAACTCGACGATTTTGGCACCGAGCTTTTCATGTATATTGTATAATGTTGTCTTTTTCATATTTATTTCTTGTTAAGCTTGTCCCAGTCTTTTAAGAATTTTTCCAATCCGAGGTCTGTTAACGGATGGTTGAATAATTTATCTATTACATTGAAAGGCATTGTACATACGTGTGCCCCTATCATTGCAGCTTCTACAAGGTGAAGTGGATGACGGATGCTTGCAACTAGGACTTGAGTCTGATAATCATAGTTCCTGTATATTTGAACTATCTGTGAAATTAAATCCATACCGGAAGTGCTTATGTCGTCAAGCCTGCCTACAAATGGACTGATATATGTTGCACCTGCTTTTGCAGCAAGTAAAGCCTGTGAAGGCGAGAAGCATAGCGTAACGTTTGTCTTGATACCCTCATCACTTAATGATTTTACTGCTTTTAGTCCCTCTTTAATTAGAGGTACTTTTACTACTATGTTTTTGTGAATTTTAGAATATTCAACCGCTTCTTTCATTATGCCGTTGTAGTCTGTCGATATCACTTCTGCACTTACCGGCCCATCCACAATTGCAAGTATCTCGTCTAAGAGTGTTCTAAAATCTTTTCCTTCTTTTGAAACTAATGAAGGGTTTGTTGTTACACCGTCGAGTATACCAAGAGCTGCCGCTTCCTTAATCTCGTTTATGTTTGCGGTATCTATGAAGAATTTCATTGTTTTCCCAGTATTATGTTGCTGTAATATGTTAATTAAAATTTAATTATTAAAGGCATATAAGTAAAAGGGCATAATCTTCTCCAGTTGTTCATGCACAGGGAGATAAGTTGAATTTCTCCCATATCCCTTATACCATTAAGTTCATACACCTTTATTCCTTTGCGGTTTCTTCCGTTAATTCCTTCTGTGTCTTCTTTGAGAAGAACTTTACTTCGCCGAGAGGCATTGTTTCGTCCTCTTCTATAGTCAGTCTTATTCCGTACTTAAACCAGAATTTCATGAATGTCTTCATTTTCCCATCGATAAATTTAGATGCAAAGGTCGGATGGCATTTGACTGTAATTGCTCTTTCTTTAGAATGCCTTTTGAATTTTTTCAGCCTGTCTTCTAGATCATAAACTAAATGCGAATGCTTTGTAAGCATGCCGGTGCCCAAGCAGTACGGGCAGACTTCTTTCATTGTCTGCATAATGTTCTGCCTTATACGCTGCCTTGTAATCTGTACTAATCCGAAGTCAGACATCGGCAGTATTGATACTTTAGCCCTGTCCCTTCGGAATTCCTTTCTTAACTCATCATAAATTTTCTTGCGGTTCTTTTCATCTTCAAGGTCTATGAAATCGATTACAATTATACCGCCGATATCTCTTAGCTTAAGCTGTCTTGATATTTCCCGGGCTGCTTCCAGGTCAGTCTTCAAAGAATTCAGCTCCTGCTCTTTACTCTTTGCATACCTGCCGCTGTTTACATCAATTACTACCATCGCTTCGGTATGCTCTATTATTAAGTAGCCGCCGCTGGGCATGGGGACTTTTCTTCCCATCAGGGTTTTAATCTGCTCTTCTATTTTGAATGCATCGAATATAGCATTGCTTGATTTGAATGGCTCAATTTTGTCCGCAAGATTAGGCTGAACTAGCTGAACATAACTCTTGATTTGTTTATAAAGCTTTTTGGAATCAATGAATACTTTGGATATGTCCGGCGTAAATAGGTCCCTAATTACGCTTGATGTAGTATTGAGATCCTGATATATGAGTGCAGGAGGCTGCTCGGTTTTAATTGTGTTTTGTATTTCTTCCCAGGTCTTCAACAGATTTTTTAGGTCATCACGAAGCGATTCCTCCGATTGATTCCTTGCAACAGTTCTTATTATAAGTCCGAATTTTTCGGGAAGAATTCCCCTGGCTATATGGCGCAGGCGCCTTCTCTCTTTAAAATCAAATATCTTTTTCGATACGCCTATTTTGTTGTCAAAGGGGAGAAGTACACAGAACCTTCCGGGCAGTGAAACCGAAGAGGTAACTCTTACGCCTTTATTGTTTACCGGTTCTTTGGTTATCTGGATTAGAATTTCCTGCCCCTTATGTAGCTTCGGTATTGAATATTCTTCAGTGGTTTCTTTTATGGCTGCCCTTGCTGGCTTAGACTGAATTGAATTTTTAACGCCAGAATCACCATCTTCATCCGAATCGGCATCTTCATCAATATCTGCATCTTCATCACCCAGCATATCCTGAAATTGTTTTGTCCTTGCGCCAATATCAGAGAAATGAAGGAAGGCATCGTGCTTCATGCCGATGTCTATAAATGCGGCTTTTATACCAGGCAATACTCTTGCAACTTTCCCCAGGTATATGTCACCGACCATTCGCCGGTTTTCAGGATAGTCAACAAAAAAGTCGACTAAATTCCCGTCTTCTGTAATTGCTACCCGCGTCTGCGTAGTAGTAGAATTGATTATAATCTCTTTTGTCATATATAACAAACTCGTTTAATGAAATATTATATTTCATAAAATTTTTAAAAACATATGAGCCCGCTCCGCTGCAGAGAAATATAATTATACTGTTCTCTGCACCCTTCGGTTCTTCCTTCCTGTTAATCTTCCAAAATATCAACAGGTAGAAAAGTATGAATATGTTAAAATTAACTATCTTCACGGATGAGCCTGATAAAATAATGTAAACTTTTTACTATGAACCAAAATCTTTAATTTATTAAACTATTAAAAAACTTTTGGCCGGAGTACCTTACCGGCCTTATTAATATCAAAAGAAAGTTATTTGTTTGACTAATATTTAAAAATTAGTCGCCGTTTACCGGCTGGCTTTCTTTTGCATTTTACTTCAACATATCTTTTCTGCTGAGTGAGAACTTCCCATTCTCTATTTTTACCAGCTTAACTGTAACCTTGTCTCCTTCTTTGAAGTAGTCAGTTACTTTGTTTACGCGCTTATTATCAATTTGCGAAATATGCAATAAGCCTTCCTTGCCGGGAAGTATTTCAACAAAAGCACCGAAATCCATAATCTTAGTGATTACTCCCTCATAAACCTCACCAACTTCAGGCGTTGCAGTAAGCTTTTTGATATATTCTTTACACTTTGTTGCGTTTTCTTTATTGGGCGAAGCAATATTAATAGTTCCGTCATCATTAATATTAATATCCACTCCGAATTTACGCTGCATTCCTTGAATCGTCTTTCCGCCGGGTCCGATTATCAACCCTATCTGGTCCTGCTCAACTTTCATTGTTATGAGCCTTGGAGCATAAGGTGATAGACTTTCGCGAGGCGTACTGATTGCCTCTTTCATAATCCCGAGAATATGGAAACGGCCTTCCTTTGCTTGTGCTAAAGCTCTAGCCATAATCTCAAAAGAGATGCCTTTAATCTTTATGTCCATCTGGAATGCTGTAATCCCGTCTGTCGTTCCGGCAACCTTAAAGTCCATATCCCCGAGATGATCTTCATTGCCAAGTATATCCGATAGAATAGCAAATTGCTCGCCTTCCTTGACGAGTCCCATTGCAATTCCTGCACACGGCTTGCTCAATGGAACTCCTGCATCCATTAAACCTAATGAACCAGCGCAGACAGTTGCCATTGATGATGAACCGTTTGATTCGAGGATATCTGAAATAACACGAACGGTATATGGGAAAATATCTTCAGCCGGCATCAGCATTTTTAATGCTCGCTCGGCAAGGTTACCATGCCCAATTTCCCTTCTTCCTACTCCTGACATCTTACCGACTTCACCAACACTAAAAGGCGGGAAGTTATAATGAAGCATGAATTTCTTAGTGTATTCGTCGGCTAATCCATCGATAATCTGCTCATCATTCTTTGTCCCTAGCGTTATTGTGGTTAAACTTTGTGTCTCGCCCCGTGTAAATAATGCTGAACCGTGAGTCCTGGGAAGTATGCCTAGCTCAACTGTTATAGGCCTGATTTGTTTAGTGTTCCTGCCGTCCAGACGGATACCTTCTGAAAGTATCCTTCCGCGCATAAGCTCCTTTTCCAGGTCGTGAAGGATTCCTCCGATAACTTTTTCCTGCTCGGGATATCTCTCTTTCAGAGATTCATTTACATAAACACCAAGCTCTTTATTCTTTGCACTTCGTTCTTCTTTTGAAAGAACTGAGTATACAATCTCCTTATATTTTTCATATGCGAGATCATAAACATCTTTTTTAAGAACTTCATCTATGGCTGCCGCTGCAATTTCCTTTTTCGGCCTTCCTGCTTCAGTTCTTAATTCATTCTGGAGCTGTATAAGCTTTTTGATCTCTTCGTGCGCAAATTTAAGTGCATCAAGAAGATCAGCCTCACTGATTTCTTTTGATTCCCCTTCAACCATCATGATCGAATCCGATGTCCCTGCAACTATAAGCTCCATATCGCCGTCTTTTAGCTGCTGAAATGTCGGATTGATGATAAATTGTTCGTTAACCCTTCCAACCCTGACCTCTGCTGCCGGGCCGTCGAATGGGATATCTGAGATTGTTAAGGCAGCTGAAGCACCAATTGCCGCTAAAACATCTGCATCGTTTTCCCCGTCATGCGATAATACAAATGCTATAACCTGAGTTTCATTTTTGAAATAATCAGGGAAGAGCGGCCTTATAGGACGGTCGATTAATCTTGCGCTTAAGATCTCTTTTTCCGAAGGCCTTCCTTCTCGCTTGATATAACCACCCGGGAATTTACCCGCAGCGGAAGTTTTTTCTCTGTACTCTACTTGAAGAGGAAAGAAGTCCTGCTCCTCTTTTGCTTCTTCTGCGGCAACAGCGGTAACCAAAACCATGGTATCTGCGTATCTAACCATTACAGCGCCGTTTGCTTGTTTAGCAAACCTTCCGGTCTCTATTGAAAATACCTTACCGCCGATCTCAACTTCTTTTTTAATTATCATTTTTAAACCTATTACTTTCTTATATTCAATTCTTTAATGATAGCTCTGTATCTTGCTATATCTATTTGCATAAGGTAATCCAGAAGTCTTCTGCGCTTTCCTACCATCATCATTAAGCCGCGTCGCGAATGGTGGTCCTTCTTATGCATGTTAAAATGTTCGGTAAGATCGTTGATCCTTTTCGTTAGGAGCGCAATCTGTACTTCTGATTTCCCGGAGTCTTTTTCATTTTTCCCGTATTGCTTGACTAATCCAAGCTTTTCTTCTTTGGTCATTTGGTTTATCCTTTAGTTTATTTGTACGATGTAATCCCAGAAACTATTCCGCTGCTATGCGGCTACCAGGATTAATTATTAAAAATTCCATTTGCCAGTTTACCTGCCTTATACGAATGCTTGCTGAATATCTCAAGCCCGGCTTCTTTATCTTTCTGCATTTGAACTATAAGCTGTTCCGCAGTGGAGAACTTTTCTTCTCCTCTGATTCTCTCAATCATATTTACTGTAACTTCACTTCCGTATATATCGGAATCAAAATCCAAAATATAGATTTCGGTTGTTACGTTGCCGTCTATATAAAATGTCGGCCGCCTGCCGATACTCAATAACGCATAATACTTTTTATGGCCAATTAACACTTCAACGGCATAAATTCCGATCGCCGGCAGCAGTTTATTTTCATCGCCTAGCCTAATGTTTGCAGTAGGGAAACCAAGCGTTCGTCCTCTGCCGTCGCCCCTAATAACAGTTCCGCTGAAGGAATAATAATTACCCAGATATGAACTGGCTAACTGTACTTCACCGTTTATTAATGCATTCCTAATTTTAGTGCTGCTGACAGAAATACCCTCTACAAATACTGCATCTACCTTTGTAACACCGAATCCGTATCTTACGCCCAGCTCTCTTAACGTGCGTTCATCACCGCCCCTGCCTTTGCCGAAGTGATGGTCATACCCGATTACTATTTCTCTTAATCCTACTTTATCGACTATATAATTTTTTATGAATGTTTCGGATTCAAGCTGAGAAAATTCTTTTGTAAAGTTGATCACAAGAACGTTCTCTATACCTAGCCCGTTTATAATTTCTAGCTTCTCGGACAAAGTATTTAATAGCTTAACCCCGGACTTAGACACAATTGTCCTGGGGTGAGGGTCGAATGTAATTATAAAACTTCTCCCGCCGGTTTGTGAAGCTTTTTCTACAACGCCTTCTATTATCTTTTTATGTCCAAGATGAATGCCGTCAAATGTCCCAAGAGTAAGCACAGTCTCTTGATTCTTTTCTACTTCCGTCAGGCTTTTAAACACTTTCATATCAACATTTTACGATTCAAAAGTTCTCTAATATAATTCTTTTTTAGCTCAAAATGAAATTTTTTAATCACTTTATCTAGTTAATAACCCTCAAAGTCTCTAAATAAACTATCCGGTTATATTTATTTACGTTTCTCAATTTGTAACCTTTAAGGCTGCTTCCCTAAACCTTGAGGCAAAACCCTCTATATCAAGTGCATCATTTACCGAATATGCACCAATCCCCGTTCTTCTTAGTGAGCCCAGTATTCCGCCGCATCCCAATTTCTCACCAAGGTCGTTGGCTATCGAGCGAATATATGTTCCTTTACTACAGACTATCTCAAATTCAATTTCCGGAATTGAGATATTTATAATTTCAAATTTATCGACTTGAACCTCCCGCGGCTCCCGCTCTACTTCTTTACCTTTCCGCGCAATTTTATATAATGACCTTCCCTTAATTTTTACCGCAGAGAACATCGGAGGAATCTGCATAATTCTTCCTATAAAACTATCGCGGACTTTTAAGATTTGATCGGCTGTTACACTTTCGGGTATCTTTGTCTCCTTAATCTCAGTTTCCATATCCATTGATGCAGAGGTTTTCCCGAGTATGATTTTCCCGGCGTAAGTCTTTTTCTGATCCTGGAATTGGGATATCTCTTTTGTCTTTTTTCCTGTGCAGATTATCAGTAGCCCCGTAGCAAGGGGATCAAGTGTACCGGCATGGCCTACTTTTTTTACTTGAACTGCCCACCTGATTTTTTCAACTACCTTAAAAGATGTCCACCCTATTGGTTTATCTATAAGTATAACTTCCCCTGATTGAAAATCGAACTTTGTGTAATCAGCCGTTTCCTTTGTTATCATCTGTGTGAATTTTCTTTAATAATCCTTCTATTTTCTCAACATAATCCAGTGAGTCATCCAAAAAAAACTTAAGTTCGGGGACAAATTTTATTCTAATCCTTGATGCAAGTTCTGAACGAATAAAACCTGAGGCAGATTTGATGCGTTCCAGTGAGTGCTCCCGCTTGTCTTTTTCAAGCACCGAAACATAAATTTTCGCTATTTTAAGATCAGGGCTTACTTTTACAGAGGTTATGGTTACGAATCCGAATGATGAATCACCTAATTTATCCGCCAGTTTGTATAATAATATTAAACTTATCTCTTCCTTTATTAAATGCTCTACTCGATCTATCCTGTGTGTCATTTCTACAACTCCTTTCTAGCCGCCAACTTCTTGTAAAATTCCAGTATTAAACTTTCGCTCTAAGTTAACAAAATAATTTTGTTAAATCAGTGTAATTTTATGCCAGCTTTTTCTTTGTTTCTACAATCTTAAATGCTTCTATCGTATCGCCGACTTTTAAGTCGTTAAAATTAGCTATGTTCAATCCGCACTCGTAACCGGAATCAACTTCTCTTACGTCATCCTTAAAACGCTTTAGAGATGAAATTTCACCTTCGTGAATTACAATACCGTCTCTTATTAGTCGAACTCTATTATTCCTTATAATCTTGCCGTCCTGTACATAACATCCTGCAACTGTCCCGGATTTCGGTATCTTGAATGTATCTCTTATTTCTAGGGTTGCGGTTACTTCTTCTGAAAGCACTGGAGATAGCAAGCCTTCAAGAGCAGACTTGACTTCGTTTATAGCATCATATATTACATTGTAAAGTCTTATATCTACATTCTGCGTTTCTGCTAGCTTGCGGGCATTCAAATTAGGCCTAACATGGAAACCAATTATAATTGCATTCGATGCCGATGCCAATAGAACATCACTCTCGGAAATGCCGCCTACTCCTTTATGGATTACTCTTACTATTACCTCTTCATTCGAAAGCTTCATCAATGAATCGGATAATGCTTCTACCGATCCGTCTACATCGCCTTTAACTATCAACGGAAGTTCTTTTACTCCCCCGATACTGATCTGTTTAGCTATTTCATCAAGTGTAACATGATGAACCTGCTTCTGATCCTGTTCGCGTTTAAGCTGCTGCCTCTTTAATGAGATTTCACGCGCCATTCTGTCTGACTCAACCACTACAAACGTATCGCCTGCTTGAGGCGCGCCTTCAAAACCTATTACCAGAACCGGCGTTGAAGGTGGTGCCTCTGAAACTTTGTTCCCGCGTTCATCAAACATTGCTCGCACCTTACCCTGATAAATTCCGGCTATAAACGGATCACCGATCCGCAAAGTCCCTTTTTGGACTAATATGGTTCCTGTTATTCCTCTGCCTTTATCAAGCTCTGATTCTACAACTGCACCGCGTGCCACCCTATCCGGGTTGGCTTTTAGGTCAAGTATCTCTGCTTCCAAAAGTATCTTTTCCAGAAGAAGATCCACATTAAATCCTGTCTTTGCGGAAATCTCAACGCATTGGTATTTTCCGCCCCAGTCTTCAACTAAAATATTTCTTTCTGCAAGCTGCTGCTTAATCTTTTCAATATTGGAGCCCGGCTTGTCTACTTTATTTATTGCAATAACAATCGGAACCGCTGCTGCTTGTGCATGGTTAATAGCTTCTACTGTTTGTGGCATTACTGCATCGTCGGCTGCTACTACCAGAACAACAATATCAGTCAATTGAGCACCGCGTGCGCGCATCGCCGTAAATGCTTCATGCCCCGGTGTATCAAGAAACGAAATAAATTTACCGTTTCCTACATCTACTTTGTATGCTCCGATGTGCTGTGTAATTCCTCCGGCTTCGCCGGCTACTACGTTTGTACTTCTTATGTAATCAAGCAATGATGTCTTGCCGTGATCAACATGCCCCATTATTGTAACAACGGGTGAACGCGATACTAATGTATCGGGATCATCCGGCTTATCTTCAAGTACTTCGGCTGTGTATTCTTTCTGGAGCTCAACGTCAAATTCAAATTCATCTGCTACAAGTGTGATCGTCTCAAAATCCAGTCTCTGATTAATGGATACCATTAAACCAAGTTCGATACATTTCGTTATAACGTCGCCTACCGGCACTTTCATTAAATTAGCTAACTCATTGACGGCAATAAATTCATTTACCGCAATCTTATTTTTCTCGTGCGACATCCTCTCCTGACGCAATTCTTCTTCGGCTTCTCTTTCCTTACGCTTCTTTTTACGTGAGTTTGCACGCTCTGAAATAGCTGAATCATCCATACTTAGCAGTGTCTTTCGTATCGCTTCTTTAACCTCACGCTGGTCGATCTCAAAACGCTTTACTCTTTTTCTCTTCTTTACAACTACCGGCTCATCAACCTGCGGCTCCGTACTCTTCTTTTTCGGCTTTTTCTTCTTCCTCTTTCTTGGTGTTTCAGTCGTTGATTGGCCCGTTGTGGTCGTCTCTCCTTCGGTAACAGATTTCTCTACTGTCTTCTTCTCGCTAAGATCCATCTTTCCTATTACTTTTAAACCCTTTTTCTTTGCCGCTTCAATATCTTTGGGAGATTGAAAAACTTTTTCTTCCTCTACTACTGCAGGCGGCGCCTCAGGCACCTTGTTCTCCGGCTGTTTGGCTTCAATAGTTTCGGTTTCTGCCGGTACTATTTCTGCTTCTTTGACTTCTTGCACTGCTGTTTCTTCGCCCTGAGCCTCAGGTTCTCCGGCTATCGGCCCATCTTCAACTGTTATTATAGGACCTTCCACTACTTCCGGTTTTTCTTCTATTTCTTTTTCTTGCTCTTGAACTTTTACGGTTTCCGGTGCCTTCTCTTTTGCCTTATCTTCGTGCTTCTGCTCTTCTTTTTCTTCTTTACCGGTTTTCTCAGACCGCTTCTTATTAAACTCCGCTATCTTCTTATAATGCTTCTCTGCTTTCTCAATATCTTTTTTGAAGTGATCGTTTATCTCCTTGACCATTTCATCGGACAATATAGCCATATGCGACTTTACTTCATGTCCCCGCTTGCGCAGAAATTCCATAAGGTTTTCCGCAGAAAGGTTATATTCTGAGGCTAATTTATAAACACGTATTTTTTTCTCTTTCGTTTCCGACATATTTGGATTACCTAATGTTCGAGCTATTCTTCTTCTTCTTCAAATTGTGATTTAATTGTTTCAAGTATCACGTTGATTTTTTCTTCATCAAGGCCTTCTATTTCCTTCAGCTTCTCCGGCCCTGCTTTTAGAACTTCAATTGCAGTATCGTAGCGGTTGTTTATTAACAGCTCATATACTTCCGTTCCCAATTCTTCTTTAAGATCGATTAACTCAATGTCTTCATCGTATTCTTCGAACGGCTTTTCTTCTCTTAGTATCTCAATTTCATAACCTGTCAGCTTCATTGCAAGTCTAATGTTTACCCCATTCCTTCCTACAAGAAGCGAAACCTGATCGCTGTCTGCTGTAACAACTGCTTTCTTACCGGCTGTATCAACCTCTATCTTTTTAAGTTTTGCGGGCGCCAAAGATCTCTGAATGAAAACTACCGGATCTTCCGTGTAATTTACCACGTCAATGTTCTCATTGCTCAATTCTCTTACGATTGCATGAATACGAACGCCTTTCATACCTACACAGGCGCCGACCGCATCTATACGGTTGTCCTGAGACTCAACTGCAACTTTTGCTCTTTCGCCCGGTTCGCGCGCAATCGCCTTTATTTCTATTATCCCATCATAAATTTCCGGTATTTCTATCTCGAAAAGTCTTCTTAAAAAATTATTATCAGCTCTGGAAATGACAATAACCGGACCGCTGCTGCCTTTCCTGACTTCTTTAACAATTGCCCTGATGGTTTCTCCTTTTTTGTATTTCTCATAAGGGATCTGCTCGTTCCGTGGAAGGATAAGCTCGTTCCTATTGTGGTTTACTAGTATATCGCTTTTCCTAATCTGATAAATATCGCCAACAACTATTTCATTAAGCAATTCATTATATTCATTAAATATAATATCTTTTTCAATCTCACGTATTTTCTGGTTTAGCCCCTGCTTTGCTAATGTTATTAATCTCCTTCCGAAAGATTCAAGTTTCAGCTTTTCAACAAAATCGTCGCCTACATCTAGCTCATCATCATTGCCGCGGCTGTTGATTTCTTCAAGGCTTATTTGCGTGTTCGGATTCTCGACGGTTTCAACTATTTCCCTTTCAAGAAATATTTCAATGTCGCCTCTATCCATATTTACGACAACATCATACTTTGCATCCTCGCCGAATTTTTTCTTAACTAGTATGCCGAAGATTTCTTCGATTATACCGGCTAAAACATCTTTGTCGACTCCTTTTTCCCTTACCATCTGGGAAAATGATTCAACAATATCTGTGTTCATATATTTGATCCTCCGATTACGAAAAACTGATTAATACTTTTGCTTTTGTAATGTTATTGAAATTAATTATAGTATCCTTACCGCCGAAAGAGAAAATCAGATTCTCTCCTTCAATTCCTATAAGCTTGCCGGTTATTTTTTTTGTTTCCTCTCCGGAAATAAATAAGACTTCAAATTTGCGGTTTATATGCTTCGGGTACTGCTTTAGAAATTTAAGCGGCCTATCTACGCCGGGTGAGGATATCTCAAGAAAATAATTTGAACCTATATCAGGCACATTTTCAAGCTTTGGACTTATTTCCTGGCTTAGTCTTGCACAATCGTCGGCAGATACATTCTGCTCACCATCGATATAAATTTCTATTGAACGGCTGCTGATTTTACCGCGTACGACAAAGTCAACAATGAAGAAATTATTCCGTTCAATAACTTCCGAGGCAATCTCTTTTATATTTGATTCGAGTAATTTCATACAAATAAAAATCGCCCTCAAGAGGGCGAAACAATACTACAAACATAGCACTAATTTGTCCAATAAGCAAGAATCCGCCCCATACCCTGCACCTGTGGCGCATGCCTGCTCGTCATCCCCTTCAACGGAGGGGCAGGGGTGGGTAAATATATTCCAACACAAAAAACGTAAATGAAATAACAATCCCTAAAAGCAAAGGCAGCATAAAGAAATAATATAGACTACTATTAAAATAAAAACCATAAATATTATTTCATTTAAAGATCCTATTCGGCTAACAAAATAACCCAATACCACAATCCATTTAACCTTCCCCACAAAGAAAAAGCCTGTCATCCCCTCCACCGGAGGGTAATGTCATTAAGTTAAAGGATAGTAGAAAATTTTTAATAATAACATTAACACCTAACTTTAGTTAGGTGTACTTTAGTGGCTGAATAATATAAATTATAACTGTTTTAACAGTTTACCATAGTTATAACAATCAGACAATATAAAAGCAGTGGTGTGAAGCAAGTGGGAGTAAACGGTTAAAACCGTTAATGTGTAAATGCGC
>Ga0075269_10000027_pt1 | contig 27767 bp, 20 predicted proteins | sample SF_Rice_5C_0N_10_FD_69773 | JGI IMG/M metagenome (GOLD analysis project Ga0075269, IMG submission 69773) | Rice paddy soil microbial communities from Twitchell Island, California, USA - SF_Rice_5C_0N_105 | ecosystem: Environmental > Terrestrial > Soil > Paddy field/soil | place: USA: Twitchell... | reverse complement strand
GATTTTGAATAATTTTGAGATATTCCACTTCGTTCAATATGACAAAACTATCATTTGCGTAACTTCAGTTATTAAATTTGATCAGTTAAAATTTGCATGCTCAAGAATATCATATCTGGTTATAATATCAATTATTCTACCATATTCCGTTACCAGTACTGCCGGTGAGTCGCTTAAATATTTTTTCACATTACTTAGTTCAGTTCTACCGTCAAGTATAGGGAAACTGGGGTCCATTACACTTTCAATATCCGCATCTATCATATTGGGGTTTTCCAGGAGTCTCCATGTCAGCTTTGATTCTCTTATACTACCAACCGCTTCACCTTTATCAATAACCGGAATCTGTGAAAAGCCTTTATTATTTAAGAACTCAACTGCTGTTTTAACTTTGTCTTTTGGACTTAAGAAAACCAGTTCTTTAGGCTTGCCCTCATATTTAGCTGAAATAATATCTTTCAGTGTTCTTATTTCATTAGGTAACAGTCTTTTTTCCTTGAGCCATTCGTCACTGTGAAATTTCGAAAGATACCTTTCCCCGGTATCGCAAACTATAAATACTATAACAGCATTTTCATTTAATTCTTTTGCAACTTGAAGAGTAATACCTAAAATTGTACCCGTGCTGCCTCCGCAAAATATTCCTTCTTCCCTGGATAACATCCTTGCAAAGTAGAAGGAATCCATATCGCTGATATTATATATCTTGTCAATATATTGGAAATGAACATTTTTAGGTAAACAATCCTGGCCGATTCCTTCAACAAGATATGGGCTACCTTGAGCGATTTCTTTTTTTTCTTTGTATTCTTTGAAAATAGAACCAAATGGATCTGCACCTATAACCTGAATATTTTTATTTTTCTCTTTAAGAAATCTTCCGACACCGCTTATCGTACCGCCAGTTCCGATTCCTGCAATAAAATGAGTTATCTGCCCGTCAGTCTGTTCCCAAATTTCAGGGCCTGTCGTTTTGTAATGTATCTCCGGATTAGCCGGATTGGAATACTGATACATAAAAATCGAGTTCGGCGTTTCTTGATTTATTTTTTTTGCCACTGTAATATAGTAATCAGGGTGATCATGCTTTACCGCATTTGAAACTACGATTACATCGCCACCCAATGCTTTTAGATAATTTATTTTTTCACTGCTTACTTTATCGGTAACAACAAAAATTGATTTATAACCTTTAACAGCACATGCCAGAGCAAGCCCAATTCCGGTATTGCCGCTTGTTGCCTCAATTACAGTCCCGCCCGGTCTTATTTTGCCGTTGCTCTCTGCTTCCTCGAGCATCGATAGCCCGATCCTGTCTTTAACGCTTCCCCCCGGATTTGCAGATTCGAGCTTTGCAAATATTTTCGGCTTCAATCCCCTATTTAATTTATTCAATTTAATAAGTGGTGTATTCCCTATTGCTTCAAGTATGTTGTTTTTATATTTCATAAAGATAGATTGATATTTCTATGTATCTTATTGTTGCAAGATTTATTGAATTCGAAAAGATATTAATTAAGCCGCTAAAAGAAGTAAGAAAAATTAATTTATAATTATATAAAACTAAAGCCTCTTAGAAATTCATCTATATTCATTTTTCGTTTACCTTCTTGCTGAAGCTCCAAGACTTCAACTGAATTGGAACCTGAACCGAATGTCAATGAATTTTTAGTTTGATTATATTCTCCGGGCTTTAAGTTATCCTTATATTGAACTCTTGTTTTATATACCTTAATGATTTTGTCATTAAATCTAAAATAAGCTCCCGGATAAGGTGACAAGCCGCGAATTAGGTTATGAATTTCTACAGCAGATTTGTTCCAGTGGATTTCACAAATTTCTTTAGTGATTTTGGGTGCAGCTGACGCAAGTGAATTATCCTGTCTTTTTAACTTATACTCACCAGTTTCTATAAGGCCTACCGTTTTTAAGACTACATTTGCTCCAAGCAGGCTCATTTTATCATGAAGGGTGCCAAAGTCATCTTCTTCATCTATCTTTGTTTTTTCCTGCAGAAGGATATTCCCGGTATCAACTTTTTCTTCAAGCATAAATGTAGTAACACCGGTTTCAGTGTCACCATTTATTAAAGCCCATTGTATTGGCGCTGCACCTCGATACTTTGGCAGCAGAGATCCATGAAGATTAAATGCCCCCTTCTTAGGTATAGTAAAAACTACTTCCGGTAAAATTCTAAATGCCACTATTACAAATAAATCTGAGTCTATTTTCTTCAATTCAGAAATAAAATCAGGCTCTTTTAAACTTTGAGGCTGCAAGACGGGAATATTATTTTTGAGAGCAACTTGTTTAATGGGAGTATAAGATACTTTTTGCCCCCGTCCTCTTTCCTTATCTGGACCGGTAACTACTGCTGAAATAGAATGTGAACTTTGGAGTAATGCATTAAACGTAGGAACAGCAAAATCCGGTGTTCCCATAAATACTATTTTCATTTTAATCGTATAATATTAAGCGAGCTGATAATTAGTACCTTCAGTTACCGGATATTGAACTTGAATTTTTCTCTTCTTTATTTTGATAATTTCTTTATTCATTTTTTTCTTTAATTCCGTGCTTATTAAATCTGTAAAAAGTGTACCTTGAAGATGATCGTATTCATGTTGAATCACTCTTGCAAGATAATCATCGGCATCTTTTGAATGCTCTACAAAATCAGTATCTTTAAATGAAATAGTTATGAATTCAGGCCTTTCGATTTCTGCTCGAAGATCTGGAATGCTCAAACACCCCTCTTCTATCATAACTTTTTCTTTAGACCTAAAAGTAATATTGGGATTTATAAAAACTAAAGGCTTTTCTTTTTCATACCCTTCTACTTTTGAGAGATCAACTATAAAAACTGATTTGTCAGAACCAACCTGATTAGCAGCTAATCCTACTCCATTTGCGTTGTGCATTGTATCAAACATGTCTCTGATTAACTCGATTGTTTTCATATCAATGTCATTAATTAGGTGAGCCTTTTTTCTTAGTATTTTATCACCAATTAAGTTTATGGGCAAAAGCGCCATTTTTTCTCCTCATTCACTTAAATATAAAAATCTATAACTTTTTTAATTTTGATAAATATTCTGACTTGCTAAGTTAAAAAATTCAAAATGAATAATAAAGTCTTCTGTATCATTTAATATTGTGATTGCCTATATCAATTATTTATTAAATCTAAAGCCGCATTTTTGAATATATTTTGTGTTAGGCATCATTAGCTACTATTCTTGACTTGAGAATGTTGTATATAGTCAAGATGTTTACTCACCATATATTACAAGGCATTGCATATAGAAAATTTTTAAAGGCTATTTCCTCGTTCAATTCCGGTTAGCCTTTAATAATTAACAATACGCAATGCCTCTTTATTTTTAAACAATATAAAGGAAATAAATGAAAATCAGCAGGAGAGATTTCTTCAAAAAGGCTGGCCAAAGCGCAATAGTGCTTGCTGTACCCGCAATTGCAAGTACTATTTTAGAAAGTTGTAACAACAACTTAACTAATCCAACTGCAAACAGTTCCACATTACAAAATATAAACGGCACTTTTGCAAACGGGGTTGTAAAAGTTACTGTGGATTCTTCATCGCCTTTGAATAAAACAGGCTCGGCTGTAATGGTAAATTTTAATAACGGCCAATTATTAGTTGATCATCCCTCAGCGAATTCATTTAATGCACTTTCTCCAATATGTACTCACCAGGGATGTTTAATAACGAACTATGATTCAGGGAGTAACCAATTTGTCTGCCCATGTCATGGTTCTCATTTTGATGCTAATGGGAATGTAGTTTCGGGGCCTGCTCCCTCATCGCTACAAAAATATCAAACACAATTTGCAAGCAATACTTTAACAATAAATGCCGGATAATTTTATTAAAGCATTCTGGAGATAAACTCTCCTATAAAATATCCAATTGCAGCTATTCCAAAACCGACAATAAACATGTCGAAGCCGCTTCTAAATATTCCCCGGCCGGTGAAGAAGCTTCTTGCCGCTCCTACGCCGAAGTGCATTACCATGGCGATTATGAACGAAGTCCAAATAGCCGTAGCTCCATGTAAAAAGAAAAACGGAGCTACAGGTATTATTGCACCGATAGCAGTTGCTAATCCGGTAATCCATCCTTCTTTTAACGGATTCGTAATTTGGTTTCCTATTCCTAATTCTTCCCTTACTTTCTCTTCTAAAGCTTGTTCGGGGTTTTTCATTACTTCTACTGCTAGTGCATTGGCTTCTTCAGTACTCATCCCCTTTGATTCATATATTAATGCAAGTTCCTCAGTCTCCAACTCAGGCATTAAAAGAATTTCCTCGCTTTCCATTTGCCTTTCATGGTCATATACCTCTTTTTCGCTTACAGCAGCAAGGTAACCTGATGAACCCATTGATAGCGAATCAGCTATCATACCTGATATGCCGGAAATTAAAATTACATGTGGTGCCGCACTTGCACCTATTACTCCGGCAATCAAACCGAAATTTGCTGTTAATCCATCATTAAAACCGTAAACTACATTCCTTAATAATCCTCCGGATTCAGATTTATGCCAGGGCTCTTCACTTGTTCCTTTTATATCCATTAATTTTCCCGCATGCTCAGCGGAATCCTTAGCAAGCCTTAGTGCAATATTTTTTGTAGGCTCGTCACTGCTCTCTCTGTATAATCCTAAATATGATTTTACTTCAGTAGATTCTTCCTTCATTAAAGCTCTTGAAAGTATCCATGGGCCAAACTTTCTGGACACAAATGCCATTACTCTTGCCTGAAAAGATGGATTCAATTCTTTTATAGGAATGTTGTTCTTTTTTATAAGATCACTCCAGGCCGTAATATGCTTATCTTCTACTGATGCTAACTTTAGGTATATATCTTTTTTATTACTATCAGCTATTAGGCCTGCTAAAACCCTATAGAGAAATGCAGCATCGACTTCTTCCTGAAGATGATGCAGCCATATTGTGGAGGATTTTACATTACTCATAAATTTCTTATAATATTATTAATATTTAATTATAATGATCAATTAAATAAAATTCTTGATCAAAATGCAAGCTGATATCCTAATTCTTAATTTTCACAATAAATTCTGTCCCTTCATTTCTCTTTAATTCTATTTCACCCTTAAGCTGATCAACAAGAGAAATTACTAACTGCATACCGAGAGTATTGGTTTTTTTATAATCCAAATTATCCGGGAATCCGCTTCCATTATCTATAACTTTTAAGATAACACGATTTCCGTTATCAACTTTTAAGGAAATTTTGAGTTCATCATTATATTCACCGTTTCGGGTTCTTAATTTAAAACCGTGTTTTAATGAATTTGAAACAAGTTCATTAATTATCAGCCCTATATTTACGGCAAAGTCTACCGTCATTTCCAGTTCATCTATATCCAGCTTTAAATTTACGTAATTAGAACTATAATTATACGATCTTATTAAGTTGATAGCTAACTCTTGCACATAATCAGAAAAATTTATATGAGAAAGGTTTTTCGATAGATAAAGTTTTTCATGCACGAGTGCCATTGTCTTTACTCTATTCTGGCTTTCAATAAATATTTCTTTTGAATCCATGTCTTTAATGTATGCGGATTGCAGATTAAATAAACTTGATATTACCTGTAAGTTATTTTTAACCCTATGATGGATCTCTTTAAGTAAGACAACTTTTTCCTTAAGAGAGTTTTCAAGTTTCTCTCCATAAGACTTTCTATCGGTAATGTCTCTTGCAAAAGCACAATAATATTTCTCACCGCCGAATTCTATAAAATTAAATTTGATTTCCACATCAATCTTATTTCCGGATGAATTAAAAACCTGTGTCTCAATTGTAAATGTTTCCGGTACATGCCCGGTAATAATTTTATGTGTATCAAAATCAGGGAATATATTATCAAAAGATTTAAGCAGAATTTGTTCTCTTGAATATCCAAGTTTTACGCATACAGTTTCATTTATATCTACTATTGTGCCTTCTAGATCTATCCAGAAAATTAAATCTTCAGCATGATCAACAGAAAAACGTGTTAATTGAAGAGCTTTTTCATTCTGTTTTAATATTCCAAAAAGTACATTGAATGGATCTTTCAAACCTGATACTATTATTGCCTTATACATCAAATAAAATGATAATATCTTTAATAAATGACCAATTAGGTTTGGCAGGCTGTATACGCTTTCGTAAAAGGTTAAATTTATTTCAGATACTATATTAACTACAATTGCAGCAATTACTAGATTAAAAAGATATCGGTCAAAAAAAACTCGTTTTTTATAAAGAAATAATATCGCCAAAAATAAAATGAACGATATAATATACTCGCTAATTTTTTTAAAAAGAGTTAGGCCGCTTCCCTCGATATAACAATTGGGAAAAATTCTCCAATAAAATATACTTAAGAGAATAATTGTTGTTATAACGGAATAAATAACCAACAGATAGGAAATTTTAACTCGCCTATTTATTATTAAAGGAGCTAATATCAAAGTAATACTTTGCATATAACGCGCAGCAATCCAAATCTGTGTTGGAATATTGGAAGATTGACCGGGGATAATCTCTATTCCCTTATATGTTAGCGCATGTATAAAGTCTAAGCCGGAAACAAAAACGAAAGCAATTCCAATTACAATAAAAAAATTATTTTTTATATATCTGCGTGAATTCCATACAACAATAAAAATACCACAGGCAATAATAATACTGAAGCCTTCTGCTAGGCTGTGGAAAAGTAGATAATTGTAATTACTGATTAAGTAAAGAGATAATAAAAAAAATCCCGTCAATAGCGAGCCATAAAACTCCTCCATCGTGAAATGTGTTTTTTTTAAAAGACTGCTAAAACTCTTCCAAATAATTTTATTACCCATATTCAAAATCCCCTAAGCCTTTCATTTTTTATTAATAAAACTTAGAAATAAAGCTAGTCAGTAATTTTCAATTCTGCAAGCATAGTATAATATATCGGGCAATGTATGCCTGACCAAAATAAATTAAAAATAGATATAAGGTTATGTATTGAGAATTTGACCAAGGCCTAAATTGACAAATTTTTTCTGATTAATTTCTAAAATATTAAACAAATTCTTTTAACCAATTCCCTTATTTGGAACATTACTTTTCCATCTATTTGAATCATCTGCATACAATTCCTTAGCCAAATTATACCTCCTATTACATAACAAAGGCATACTTCCTACCTAAATCCGGTCTTAATGGCATCCTAACGGCATGTTAATGGCATGTTAACGGCTTCTAAATGGTAATTCTAAGCCATTAGGATGCCGTTAGCATGCCATTTACATCCCGTTATGATCGTATTTAGATGGTAAGTAGGCCGGTATTATACTATATAACCCAATTAAGTTAAAAATTTTACTTTCTGAACTACTAAGCCTGATAGTTTCATTTTTTGTAGGATTAAATAAAGAAATATTTCAAACTATATCGGAATACTCTGATTTACTATATAATTATCATTTACGTATTTATTTTTGACAGAAGCAGGACACGGAAATAAGATGATCAGGTTACATATATTATTTTAATGTATTAACATATTTGGGATGCCTAAAAGGTTTGGATGGGCGAAGTATAAAAGCTTATACAAATAAGATATGTATTAGAAATATTTCTGAATATAAAGACGGCTATTTTAGGATCACTATTTTCAAACTTAAGCTATTCTAAACATAATTTTAATTAACTAATTACTTTTTACAATTAAGTATTTTAGTAATTTATAATAATTTACCGGATTGGTCATTAGGCTGTTATATTCTTTTTCCCCGGAAAATATATCCGTTATTAATTCACTCAGCCTTTGTCCGTATAATTTAAATAGAGATGCCCTAACTTTAGCATTAGCATAAACCAAATTAGATATAATATGAGCGTAACGGTTTTCTTCCAATATTTCATGGGCGATAATCAGGTTATAGTAATCACTGACATATCTTTCATCAAATTTTTTTTCTATTAAAGCATCGGCAGCCAAAAAACCGCTAAGTACTGCGCTGCTTATTCCCTCGGCTGTTACAGGATCTGCAATGCCTGCTGCATCACCGGTTATTAATAATCTTCCTTTTCCAAAAATATTTATCCGGCGATGAATTGGGATTATATAACCATGCTTTTCACTTTGAAATATCCCATCAATACCAAGAATTTTAAGGTATTCTTTGTATGTTTCATTCAAATTAACTGAATCTTTCTTCATCAAAACGAGACCGATTGACAGGATATTTTTTTTGGGGAAAACCCATGCATAGCCCTTATTTATAATACCAAAGTCAAATCTCGGGTAATCAAACAATCGTGAATATTTCTCTTTACTGACTTCCACTTCTGCTTCAATTGCCGGAAGCCGAAGTATATTATTTTTCATTTCGAACAGTTTTGATGAAATCCCCATTACACCATCAGCTGCTATAATAAATTTACTGTAATATTTGCCTCTATTAGTAGATATTTCGACACAATTATTTTGAGAGGTTATTGCGCTTACTTCATTTCCCTCTTTAATAGATGCACCAGCTTCTAATGCTTTAGAAAGCATATATGAATCAAGGTCTTGCCTCATGCTCATCATAATTATTGGCTCTTTGCGGATAGTTTTGAAATGCAAGTTTGTAGCATGATCGAATATCTCTACCGTATAAAACTCTCTTTCTATTACTTCATTCAATGCATATGGCAAAATTTTTTTTATCCTATTTACGACGCCTCCTCCGCAAACTTTGTATCTAGGAAATTTCTCCTTCTCTAGGATTAAAACTTTTGCTCCTTTTTCCGCAAGAAAAAAAGCAGCCGAAGTTCCAGCCGGACCGGCTCCTATGATAATGGCATCAAAATATTTCTTGTAAAAATCTGTCACAAATTTTCACCAAAGGTAATCCTTTACAGTTAAAGAATGAATTTTATGTCAGGGCACTTTTCTAATTTTTCATATATCAAGTTTCTTATGGCTTCATTGGGTACTTCAAGTTTGAAATTTAAACTGTAATATTTTCCGTTACTGCTAACGTTCGAGGGAGTTACATCGTACATCAGTCCCATAGCTGCTTCTTCAATTGCATATAGTATTTTATTTACATCCATACCGATAACTTTGTACGCCCATTCGCAGGGATATTCTATTTCCGGTTTTCGCCTATCAGAGTCTAATATCATTTTTTCCTCATAACTAATAAAAATCACTATATAAAATAAATATTTTAATTAAAAAGTTCTTATCTTTCTATTACCGTTTAACTTAGGTTTATAAAATATTATGATGTAAGTTTCTAAATTGCTTTGTATTGAATCAAGGGTTATAACAGGGACTTATTGACTGCGTTTTTTGTTGTTCATATCACAATAATATTTTTTTATATTATAAATACTTGCACATTTTTTTATTTAAGTGTAAATTTACACCGGTTCTTTCAAAAGGTTCTCCCCTGCCTTTTGAATTAGAAGAACTAAGTCCCGATGGTCGCCCGATCATTGGGCTTTTTTATTTTAAATAATTCCTTCTAGATATTGCCGATGACTTAGAAATCATATAAATTTTATACAGAAAAATAAATAATTCTGTTTTTTATTGTTGAAATGGGGCTCCTATGCTGCTTTTAAAGAATTGTTTCTATGTTGCTTCTTTTGATGAGGATAAGATTTATTCTTCAGTAGATATTCTGATTGATAGAAACCGTATTTCTAAAATTGGAAAAGATTTGTTGCCTACTCCAGATGAAGTAAAATCAATAGATTGCAGCCGATGCATCATAATTCCGGGGCTTATAAATACTCACCATCATTTTTATCAGACTTTAACAAGGAATATAAAGGAAGTACAAAATGCCAAACTTTTCGATTGGCTCGTTTATCTATATGAGATATGGAAAAATATAGATGAGGAAGCAGTTTATTTTTCATCTCTATTGGCAATTGGTGAGTTATTAAAAACCGGCTGCACTCTTACTACTGATCATCATTATCTTTATCCGCATACTTTCAAAGATGATTTAATGGGTATCCAATTCAATGCAGCAGAAAAACTTGGTATTAGATTCTCCCCTTCCCGCGGTTCAATGTCATTAAGCAAAAAAAATGGCGGGCTTCCTCCGGATTCGGTCGTGCAGGATGAGAATGAAATCTTAAATGACAGTCAGAGAGTAATTGAGAAATATCATGATCCATCAGAAGATTCCATGAGAAAAATTGTTCTTGCCCCCTGCTCTCCATTTTCGGTTACTAAGGATAATTTAAAAGAAACAGCAGAGCTGGCGAGAATATTCAATGTAAGGCTTCACACCCATCTGGCAGAAACAAAAGATGAAACGGAATACTGCATATCGAATTACGGCAAAAGCCCTCTAGCTTTAATGGAAGAAGTAAAGTTTCTTGGCGAGGATGTTTTCTTTGCTCATGGTATTCATTTTAATGATGATGAGTTAAAACTATTAAAAGAATCAAATACTTCTATTGCTCATTGCCCCACTTCAAATATGCGGCTAGGTTCCGGCATTGCCCGAATTAGGGAAATGTATGATCTAGGTATAAATGTCGGCATTGGTGTTGATGGTTCTGCTTCAAACGATTCCTCTGATATGCTGGGTGAATTGAGGAATGCATTGCTCCTTCAAAGGATAAAGTACGGCTCATGCGGCTTAAATGCTAAAGAAGCTTTTATATTAGGCATAGAAAACGGTGCGCGAATATTAAATTTCAAAAAGCTTGGTAAAATAAAAGAAGGATGGCTTGCTGATATCGCAGTATTCAATCTTAACAAACTTGAATATACAGGCAGTCTTTCGGATCCATTAGCTGCTTTACTATTTTCCGGTATCACTCACCAAACTGAATATACTATTGTGAACGGGAAAGTTGTTGTTGAAAAAGGGAAGCTTACCGGTGAAGACGAAAATTTAATTATTACCCGAGGTAATGAATTAGCAAAAAGATTATTAACAAGATAATACATTCAATAGGGAGAGTTTTATGTTTAATGAAAATTTAAAATGGTTCTTCCCTTCTACAATATCTTTAGCTGTCCGTTTAATCGGACAGCCAGGGGTAATTCTTCATGGAGGCGGCACCAGAATATTAAAAACTCAATCACGAAGCATAATAGGATTGGTCGATGTAGGTAAATTAAAGCTCAACTATATTAAATATAAAAATAATTTAGCCCATATAGGTGCAGCAGCTACTTTTAGCGATGTAGTAAAATATTCTAAAGATAATAATTGCCTTTTAATGCTTGGAGCTGCTTTATCTCAGGCTGCTTCAACTCCTCTTAGAAACAGAATTACTATCGGCGGCTCATTAAAAGATTTCCCGCAATGGAGTAATTTAATCGCACCTCTTATTTCTTTAGACGCTAAGATTGAAATCAATAATGGTAAAACAAAAATAATGTCAGTTGAGGATTATATTTCCGAAGGTACTATTAAAACAAAGCACCTGATTAAAGAAATAATTGTCCCTGAAGATGAAAGTTTATTTTGGAGGGTAAAAAGGTTTGCATTATTGAAATTCGAATACCCAATTTTCAATATTGCACTTTCATTAAAAATGGATAATAATATTATAAAAGATGCAAGGTTTGTCATCACAGGAGTTAAATCCAGGTATAAAAGATTTATAAAAGCAGAAAATGTTATTAAAGGGAAAATTCTGTCTGAAGGATTGATTAAACAGTGTATGAAATATATCGATCCAAAATTTGTTTCTGATTATAAATATTCTGACTCTTATAAAACTAAAGCAGCTATAATTACTATTGAAGATTTGCTTACAGAATTGGCGGTAGAAAAACAATGAAAATAAAATTCAATATAAACAATAAGCTGGAAGATATAGAAATTAAACCGGCTGAGACACTATTAAATGCTCTTAGGACAAACGGCTTTACAGAAGTAAAATGCGGATGCAATGAAGGAGAATGCGGAGCTTGTATTGTTTTGATTGATGAAAAGCCGGTTAACTCTTGTCAAGTTTTAGCAATGAGTGTTATATCAAAAAAGATTTTGACTGTAAAAGGAGTCGGCACTCTTCATAATCCTCATATGCTTCAAAAGATATTCACTAGCTCCGGGGCTGATCAATGCGGTTTTTGCTCCCCGGGTATGGTGCTTTCCGCTTACAGTCTTCTTAAAGATAATCCTAATCCGACAGATAAAGAGATTGTAGAATCGCTGGACGGAAATTTATGCCGTTGTACGGGATATGTGAAAATTATTGATGCAGTACGCAGGACAGCGCTGATAATGAACGAAAACATTACAATCCGGGAGTAAATATGTTCAAGTATGTTAAAAAGGCAGTTGATAAAATAGATGGGCTTGCTTTGGTAACCGGTAATGAAAAATATACCGATGACTTTTCTTTCCCTAATATGCTTTATGTTTCGGTTCTGCATTCAGGTTATGCTTATGCCAAGATCGAAGATTTTGATGACTCTGCTGCTAAAAAAATCCCAGGTGTAATAGAAATTTTATCTCATAAGAATGTAAATCAAATCTTATATACCACAGCAGGCCAAGGGTATCCTGAGCCATCGCCATATGATACTGTCCTTTTCGGGAATACTATGAGGTTTATCGGTGATAATGTTTGTGCCGTTGCAGCAGAGTCAAAAGAAATAGCTGATACTGCCATTAAAAAGATTAAAATAAAATATAAGAGGTTAAAACCTATTTTGGATTTTGAGAAATCAAATAATTCAAAAGTTATTATTCACAAGTATGACTGGGCATTCCCAAAGATTCCTGTTTTTTATGATGCTTCCCATAATATTGCGGCAAAAGTAGAAGCAGAAGTAGGTAATTTCGAAGAGGCCTTCAATAATTCAACAAATAAACTTCAAAAGAGCTTTTATGTCTCCTATGCATCGCACTGCGCTTTGGAGCCTCATGCCGCAGTTTCATATATCGACAATAGAGGCAGACTCGTTATTATCTCAACCACCCAGGTTCCTTTTCATGTTAGAAGAATTGTCTCGCATATAGCAGAAATCCCTATTTCTAAGATTCGTGTTATAAAGCCAAGAATCGGAGGAGGTTTCGGAGGTAAACAGGAAGTTCTGCTGGAACCTATTGTCGCTTTAATTACCTGGAGGACTAAAAGGCCGGCAAAGCTGGTTTATAGCAGAAAAGAAGTTTTTAATTCTACTCGTACAAGACATCAATATAAAACATCTTTCAAAGCAGGGTTTCAAGATGATGGGAAAATAAATGCTATCCATCTCGATGCTTTGGAAAATTCAGGCGCATATGGCTCACATGCATTAACTGTTCTATCTAATGCCGGATCAAAAACGCTTCCCCTGTTGAATAAAATTAAGAATCTAAAATTTACCGGCAAAGGAGTTTACACTAATCTACCTTGCGGCGGTGCTTATAGAGGATATGGTGCCACAGAGGCATATTTTGGGTATGGGCAAATTATCGATATGGTTTGCGAAGCAACTGGAAATGATATAGTTCAGTATTATAAGAAATGGTCAATCAAGTCCGGAGAGACTTCACCTATCTTTGAAGCTCTTGGCGAAGGTAAAGCAGGGATTGCTATGACTATTACTTCCTCCTCACTTGAAGAATGCATAGATACTGGTGCAAGCGAATTTCATTGGTATCAAAAGAGAAATTTATATGGCTCTTGTTCTGAATTCAACAAAGGGAAAAGAATTAAGCGCGGTGTAGGTATGGCATCTTTAATGCAAGGTTCTGCCATTCCTGAAATTGACATGGCTTCTGCTTATATGAAGATGAATGATGACGGTTCGTTTAATTTGAATATAGGAGCTACTGATCTAGGCACTGGTTCTGATACTATACTTGCACAAATTGCGGCTGAGGTTCTCGACGTTCCGGTTGATAAATTTATTGTAACTTCCTCTGATACTGATTTTACTCCTTTCGATACTGGTGCTTATGCATCTTCTACTACTTACCTTAGCGGTCAAGCGGTTATGAAATGCGCCGGTAAAATTAAAAATCAAATACTTAAAGTAGGCGCAGATATCCTCGGAGTGAAAGAAAATGAGGTTGATATAGATAATGAATGCGTGATTACAAATCCGCGAATAGAGGTGCCCGGCAAAGTTTCATATGGTGATATTTGCAATTATGCATTCTATCAGAATAACCAGTTTCAGATTCAAGCTGAGGCTTCTCATGTATCTCCTAAATCCCCCCCGCCATTTGCCGTGCATTTTTCAGAGATTGAAGTAGATTCTTATACAGGTATTATTAAAGTTATTAATTATCTCGCTGCGGTTGATTGCGGAACTCCTATAAATCCGACTCTCGCCGAAGGACAGGCAGAAGGCGCAATCGTCAATGGAATATCTTATGCCTTATATGAAGATTATCATTTCTCCGGCTTCGGTAAATTGTTAAATGATTCTTTCGGTAAATACGGAGTGCCCGTTGCTTCAGATGTTCCTCCGGTTAAAGTGATATTAATTGATTCTTACGAAGAAACAGGCCCATTCGGTGCAAAATCAATATCAGAGATAAACATAAACGGGCCTCTGCCTGCAATCGCAAATGCTTTCTTTAATGCAACAGGAAAACGATTATATAGATCACCATTTAGTCCTGAATATGTATTAAAGGTATTGAAGGATTAATTAAATCTGGTCGTAATTAATTCTTAAGTGCTGTTGTTTTTTACCGTAGGATATTGACTGTATTTGTGCCAATATGCTGAGCGCAATTTCAGCTGGCTTATCCCCCCCGCAATCTATTCCTATAGGTGCATATAAATTTTTAAGATCAAGTGATTCTCCCATTTTCTTCTTTAAATAAGTTATACCTTCTTTTACTTTTCTTTTTGACCCGATCATCCCGATATAATTCATCTCAGAATAATTTTTACAAATGAATTCAAGTACTTGAAGATCGTTTGCGTGATTATGTGTCAGTATTACAGCAAATCCTTTTATATCAAGTTTTATATAGCCCTTTTCTTTCTCCGGAAGTACTTGAAGCTCTTTAAGATTCTTTTCATTGTAATATCCACATGGCAATTCGTCTATAATTTCTTTTCGGTTATCATATACAGAAACAAAAAAGCCTAACTGCTTTGCAAATCTCGCTACTTCTCTACCGACATGCCCCGCACCAAAAATATAAATTGTTTTGGCAGGCCGATAGACTTCATAAAACAATATCACTTCACCCCCGCATAAAGAATTTATTTTTATTTCATCCTCTTGTTTTATTAAGTTTTCACCTTCCTTTAAACCCGACATTGAATCTTTCATTACCAGGGTTTCTAATAAATTATCCTGGCTTGAATGAAGAAGTTCCATTGATTTATTAATCGCATGATATTCTACTCCCCCCCCTCCTATGGTTCCTGCAATCCTGCCTTCTGCGCCAACCAGCATCTTAAATCCGGCTTTCCCAGGAGTGCTGCCTTTCATTACAATTATTGTTACTAAAACACTTGCCGCATTTTCACTATTTCTTTTACATATGGCTTCGAATATATCTTTCATATAATTTCTAATTCGGAATTAAATTCATTAATCAATTTTTCAATATCACTAATTGAGCTTTGTATGCTGTTCCAATAATCCGGATATTCATACCATTGTGCATTTAGCTCCGAAAGTGATTTCTGCTGCTGCTCAACCCATGTAAAATATTTTAAGTTATGTATTTGCTTCCTGTCATAGTAGCTGAGTTCCTTCATAGAAGCTATGTTAGCACCCATTAGGCTTTTATTATAAGATATGATCGCATCTTCTTCATCATAATTCCCGTATTTCTCATTGAGTTCCTTCAATCGGGATTCATATAACTCCATCGAATCAGTTAATATTGTAAAAACAATATCACTTTCGTTCAGTTCATAATATTTCGCGAATTTTATCGATGCTAATAAATTAGCTGCACCGGAAATTCCTACTTGATTAAGTTCTTGTACAATTTGAGGATTAACTCCTTTATTTATTAAATAATTTTTCCCTGCATCTTCATTAAAAAGCCTTATCAGTTCAATGCAGTCCTGATCGTCTATAGCAATAACCATATCAGTGTTTCTAATATTATGTATCCATGGCACATGTTTATCGCCTATTCCTTCTATCCTATGTGCTCCGAATCCGCTCATCAAGAGGGTTGGGCATTGAAGCGCTTCTGCTGCACCAATTTTTATTTGTGGGAACCTTTGCTTCAAATAATCTCCTGCAGCAATTGTTCCTGCTGACCCTGTCGAAGTTATATATCCCGCAGCATTTCCCTTTCCCTTTAATGATTTTTCAAAGACCTCTCTTATTGCACTTCCTGTAATATCATAATGCCAAAGATAATTTCCGAATTCCTCAAATTGATTAAAGATTTTTATATCCGTTCTGTTCTTCCTTAACTCCCCGCACTTATCAAATATTTCTTTTACATTGCTTTCGCAGCCGGGCGTCGCAATCACTTCACCGGCAAGCTTCCTAAGCCAATCAAACCTCTCTCTACTCATTTCTTCCGGCAATATTGCTACTGATTCGCAGCCTAATAATGCTGAGTTAAATGCACCTCCTCTGCAATAATTCCCGGTCGATGGCCAAACCGCCTTTTGCTTAGTCAAATCGAAATTACCCGTAACCAATTCAGGCGCAAGACAACCATAGGTTGCACCTACTTTATGCGCCCCTGTCGGAAACCACTTTCCTATTAATGCTATAATCTTTGCATTTACTCCGGTCAGTTCTTTAGGAAATTCGAAATAATTTACTCCGCCAAATCCGCCGCCAATTCCTCTCTTCTCGTTCTTCCAGGTTATGCGAAACAGATTTAATGGATTCACATCCCAAAGACCTACTTTACTTAATCCTTCTTTTACTGAAGAATTATTTCCAGAAGGATCTTTCATTTGTTCAAATGTTGGCAGCAGTATCTTCTTTTCTCTACACCGATTAAGATTATTTTTCCTCCCGGGTTCTTGTATCTTTAGATTAATCACTTGCTGTCTCCTTTTTTAATAAATATTTGTTAAAGTAACTGTTGGCTTTTATTAAATCCGTTTTGTTGTCAATATCAAGACAAATTCCCTCATCTTCTACTATACATAATTTCTGCTTTTGCTTTTTCAATATATCCCTAAGAATGATTTCTTGTTCATTATCTATTATCTTTTTGACAATTTGTTGCCTTATCAAAACAGGGTGGCCCTTTTTTATTTTCTGCCCCTTATTTTCTCCCTGAGAGTGTATTATAACTCCGGGTAAGAATACATCATAATTATTATCTTCAAATTCATATATAAGTTTAGAATATGTATTTTCTCCTACTAAAGGCATATCTCCCGGAAGTGTAAATACCCCGTCTGTGTTTTCACTTACAAAAGATAATCCGCATTTCACCGATGAAAGCATGCCGTTAATAAAATTTTTATTCTTAATAAGCCGGATATTTTCTTTTCTGCCGCTGGTTGATAATAAGTAATTTTCGATTAACTTCTGAAGTTCTGAATAATTAAATCCCCCTACTACAATTACTTTGTCGCAAAATCTTATCATAGAATTAATTGAATGAATAATTATAGGTATGCCGTTTATCTTTACTTCAGGCTTCCATCTGTTCATGCGTATTGACGAACCTGCTGCTGTAATTATACCCTCAAATTTTTTCTTTGCTTCATTCAAATTTCGGCACTCAATCTAATTTTAACCTTTTCATTATAGAATTTATCTCTGCTTTATATGATAAGGGTATCTTAACTTTTTTGCTCGCAGTTTCTATATCCTTTAATCCGCTGCCGGTTAGCATAAATACATAATTATCTTCTCCAGGTAATTCTTTTTTTATTTTTATAAATCCTGCAAATGCTGCCGCAGATGATGGCTCGCAGAATATACCGCTCATTTTTGACAAGTACTTTTGCGCATCAAGTATTTCTTTATCACTTACTAATAAAATTTCACCTTCTATTTTTTTAAGGCTATGAACTGAAGAATAAGCATTACATGCTATATCTACACTAATTGAATCTGCTAGTGTCTTAGCCTTATATTTTGTATTAAATTGACTGTTATAAAATGCATTGTATATGTACGAGCTCCCTTTTGCCTGTACTCCGATTATTTTCGGGATATAATTGATTAAACCTAAAAATAGCATATCCTGGATTCCCTTTATTATTCCATCCAGTACTACCCCGTCCCCAACCGGAACAAAGATATAATTGATTTTCTTGCTGCCCATTTGCTTGAATATTTCAAATGAGGCCGTCTTCTTGCCTTCTGTAGTCATCGGGTTAAATGCAGTATTCCTATTCAAGTATCCGGTTGTACCGCTAAATTGCAGGGATAAATCGAATGCCTTATCGTAATTCCCTTTAACCGGGATTACTAATGCCCCATATTGAAGACATTGAATAAGTTTAGCTTTCGGTGCAGATTCCGGCATGAAGACATAAACCTTCTGCCCCGCCGCTGCCGCAATCCCCGCCATCGATGATGCCGCATTCCCTGTTGACGCAACTACTATTTCATTTATCTTGTGTTTCTTTGCAAATGCAGATACTAAAAAAGATGCCCTGTCTTTAAATGAGCCTGTAGGATTTGTCCCGTCATATTTCAAAAATATCCCCTCATAGCCTAAATCTTTTTGGATGTTTATTGCTTCTATTAAAGGCGTATCCCCAACGCCTAACTTCGGAAATAAATCTTTTTCTATTGGCAGATAATCAAAAATATTGAATTCTTCATTTACCTTTTTTGAACCCTGAAAACTTTTCGGCAGTTGAACTTTCAACACCCCCTTTAATGGCTTGCTTTCATTCTTATTACCGCTGCAAAATGGACAAAGCATTAGATCTTTATCTATTTCAAATACTCTTCCGCAGCATTCACATTTATATGTAAATTCTCTTTTCATATAACTTACATGGTTAATGACATTATCGCTTTTGCCGTATGAAGCCTATTCTCTGCTTCATCATAGACTATAGAGATATCAGGGTTATCCATTATCTCATCCGTAACTTCATGCCCTCTATCAGCAGGTAATGCATGCATTAGCTTTACATTTTTATTTGACAGCTTTATCCGCTTGTCATCGCATATCCAGTTTTTATATTTATCAAGATTAGCTTTCATCTCAATCTTGCATTCATTTTCATTCTTCAAATATTCATTTATTTCATAATGGCCAAATCCGCCCCAATTTTTTGGAATAACTATTTGCGCTCCTTCAAATGCTTCATCCATATTATTTGTAAAATTTAATTTACCACCGCCCGCTTCCGCATTATGATAAGCTTGCTCAACTATCTTTCGACTAAGAGGGAATTCCTTTGGATGAGCAACCGTTATATCTATCCCATATCTTGCGAATAGAAGTATTTGAGATTGTGGCACCGATAGCGGTTTAGAATGCGTATCTGCATATGCCCATGATATTGTTACTTTTAATCCCTTTGTATTCTTACCGAAATGTTCAAATATTGTCATTAAGTCCGCTAACCCCTGGAACGGATGATAAATGTCATCCTGCAACGACATCACTGGCCGCGTAGAATATCTTGCTATTTCATTAAGATATGAATTCCCAATCCCATAAAAACAATTCCTTGATGCTATTCCATGCCCCATTCTTGATAATATTATTGCAGTATCCTTAGCCGTTTCCCCATGTGAAAGCTGCATCTTATCTTCTGTTAGATCATGCGCATGGCCGCCAAGCTGCGTCATTCCTGCTTCCATTGAATTTCGCGTTCTGGTTGATTGTTCGAAAAATATCATGAATAATGTTTTATCTGCAAGATACCTGGTTGATATTTCCCTCTTAAATTTATCTTTTAGATCAAATGAAGTTTCGAAAACTGTATCTAATTCTTCCTTTGACCAATCCTGACATGTAAGAAAATGTTTCCCTTTAATATTTGATTTCATTCTACCCTCTTTTGGTATTCTTATTTTTGAATTTACTTTATTGAACAATAATATGCATAAAATGCCGAAGCTTTTATTAAATGATCTATTGGCACCTTCTCATCCGGCGCATGAGCAAGAATTTCATTCCCTGGTCCGAATCCGATTACCGGTATTCCATATATCCCGTTAATTACAACCCCATTGGTGGAGAATGTCCATTTATCTATTATCGGCTTGCTTCCGAATAAATCTGTAAACGCTTTTACTCCTTTTTTTATAACCGGATGACTTTCTTCTATCTGCCATGTCGGGTAATATTTTTCCATTGCATATTCTATCCCGGTATACGATTTGGCTTTATAATTTAGAAGATCTATACGTGCCTTCATTCCTTTTACTATCTCTTCTACCTCATTTAATGATGATTCTTTATCCTCTCCTTTTGTTAATCTCCTGTCTAAATGGATCTTTGAATAATCTGCAACAGCACATAATGACGGGCTAGATGAAACAATCTCCGAAATTGTTACTGAACCCTTACCAAGGAATGCATCATTTGCAAGTCTTTCATTCAGCTTTTCAATTTCAAGCGATACTCTTGATGCATCATAAATTGCATTCTTGCCCCTCTCCGGAGCAGAGCCGTGTGAAGAAACTCCAAAGAATGAAACTTCTATTTCCATCCTCCCGCGATGCCCCCTGTATATATTTAAATTTGTGGGTTCAGTTATTATTACACAATCAGGTTTAATTTTATCTTCTTCTATTATGTATTTCCAGCAAAGGCCGTCGCAGTCTTCTTCCATTACCGATCCTACAAAATAAATTGTAGCATCATTACCCAATCCTATTTGCTTTAATATTTTTCCTGCAGTCACAAACGACGCAGGGCCTCCTGACTGATCTACACTTCCTCTTCCTTGTACATATCCGTTTTTTATTTCTCCTCCGAAAGGATCAAAACTCCAATTTTCTATATTGCCGGCATCAACTGTATCTATATGCCCATCTATTGCAATAATTTTCTTTCCTTTCCCTATTCTTCCGATTACATTTCCCAGCCCATCAATAAATACTTCGTCAAATTCTGCTTCAACCATCATTCGCTTTAGCTCTTCGGCGGTTTCTCTTTCATTGCAGCTTAACGATTTATGTTTGATTAAATTCGATAAATTCAAAGCTGTATAATCTGAATATTTCTCGGCAAGTTTTAATATTTGATTAGCTGAATTCACTTAACTCCCCCCTTAAAATATGATGTATCTGCAATTGAGAATGTATATATTTTTAATCTTTTCCATTTAAAGTCACCCTATTAATTACTTCCATAACAACCCTTTGTATTTTTCTTTACCCTAAATTATAAAAAAAATATTTAATTAGTTAGTAAATTATTTATTTTTTTTAATAACTTGGCTTATATTTATATTGTTAAAAAGTTACGTTAAGTTCTTGAATAAATTATTATAATTACTTAACCAATTGGAAATGGGGTTCTTATGTCTAAACACTTTATTCCGATCGAGTTCAACCACCTTTTGTTTTGGATTATTAACGAATTTTTCTCACATAATTCAATCTTCGGAATTCCTTCATCCAAATTTTATAATAATAGCCAAAACTGCAGCATTCCTATTTTTAACCAGAATATTGAAACTCCCATAGGCCCTGCTGCAGGTCCGCATACTCAATTAGCCCAAAATATCATTGCCTCATATTTAGTCGGAGGCCGCTTTATTGAATTGAAAACTGTTCAGGCTTTGGATTCAATTGCCGTTTCTAAGCCATGTATTGACGCTGAAGATGAATGCTACAATGTTGAATGGTCTCAGGAACTATCCCTTGATCAATCATTCGATGAATACTTAAAAGCATGGTTTGCTATTTTTATTCTAAGCCGCGCTTTGAATCTTTCATACTCGCATAATTCTTTCATTTTCAATATGAGCCTTGGTTACGATTATGAAGGGATATGTTCGGTTAAAATGGACAAATTTATAAATTTAATGCTGAATGCTTCCGGCAATATTTTATTTGAACAGTATAAGCAATTGATTGGCAGTAATGGCTTTCATAGAAATTTTCTCTCCGCCGCTTTCAAAAACAAAATTCATGATGAGAAATTAGTTCATAAATTTAATCAGGCTTTTATAAATATAGATGCCGTCTCACCCAATATCTCTAATTCCGTTACTCTTTCTACTATGCACGGCTGCCCTCCTAATGAAATTGAAAAAATAGGAAAATATTTAATCGGCGCTAAGAATCTGAATACTTTTATAAAGCTCAACCCTACTCTCCTCAGAAAACAAAAAGTTGAATATATATTGGCTAATACCGGCTTCAATTATTTGAAATTAAACGAGGAAGTCTTTGAAAAGGATTTGAGGTTCAACGATGCAGTTGATGTCATTAAAAATCTCAAATCATATGCTAATTTGAAAGGTAAAGATTTCGGCGTGAAGCTATCTAATACTCTAGGCCTATTAAATAATAAACTTAAATTACCCGGCTCTGAAATGTATATGTCCGGTAGAGCTTTGTACCCGCTTTCTATAAATCTTGCCTATGATTTGGCTAAAACTTTCAATGGCAATATTAATATTTCTTTTTCCGGCGGCGCAAATTCTCTGAACATAAATGACATCTTGTCCACAGGAATTTATCCCGTCACCCTGGTTACCGATTTACTAAAACCAGGTGGATACTTAAGACTATTTGAGGCTGCTAAGGCAGCTGACAAAGTAACTTTCGATTATAATTCGCCGGCAAATATTAAATTGGATCTGTTGAAGAAATTTTCTGAGAATTCAATAACAAACATCGATTATAAAAAAGAAAAAAGAAAAACTGTTTCCTTAAAAATTCCCAACAAGCTTAAAATATTTGACTGCTATATCGCACCCTGCGTCGTAACATGCCCCATCAACCAGAATATTCCCGAATATATCAGGCTAATAGAAGAAGGAAAATTCAAGGAGGCTTGCGAAATAATTGCAGTCAAAAACCCTCTGCCTAATATTACTTCATATATTTGCGATCATCAATGCACCGCTAAATGTTCGAGATGGGATTATGATTCACCTATTGCTATCCGTGAATTGAAAAAAGAAGCAGTCGATAAGGGTTATCAACAATTCACTAGGGATCTTAAAGACTTCGTTCCTAAACCTTGCAATAACATAAATGTAGCTATTATTGGAGCCGGGCCCGCTGGATTATCCGCTGCTTACTTCCTGGCAGTTTCCGGCTTTAATGTTACTATATTTGAACGCTCCGGGAAAGCAGGCGGAACTGTTAGCCATATTATTCCCGAATTTAGAATCCCCCGCATCGTAATTGATAAGGATATAGAGTTTATTAAATCTCTCGGAGTTAATATATTTTTTAATTCTAATAGCATTTTTGATGTTCATTCACTTAAACAAAAGGGCTATAAATATATTTTTATTGGTATTGGCGCATCACTTCCAACTGAATTATATCTTGATAAATGCGTTGGGAAAACACTTTCATCAATTGATTTGCTTCGATCCTTTAATGATAAAAAGAATCTTAATCTCGGGAAAACCGTTGCGGTAATAGGAGGAGGTAATTCAGCTATGGATAGCGCCCGTGCTGCTCTTCGCATCGATGGGATTGAAAAAGTATTTATAGTTTACCGAAGAACTAAGGAATTCATGCCTGCTGATAAAGAAGAATTTGAGAATGCTGTATCTGATGGAGTATTATTCAAAGAGCTCTTAGCCCCTATTTCATTTGATAATAATATTCTTAAATGCCAAAAGATGAAACTTGACTATATTGACATCGATGGAAGAAGAAATGTATCTCCCGTCGATAATGAGTTTGAATATTTACCCGCTGACTCTATTATAACTGCAATTGGTGAGCATGTCGAATCTGAATTGCTGCTAAATAATAGGCTCCTAAAGGATTCAAGCGGCAGCTTATTCGTCAATCCTATAACATGCGAGTCTAATATTGAAAATGTATATATAGGCGGTGACGCTTATAGAGGCCCTTCTACCGTTGCTATTGCAATCGCAGATGGCAAAAAGGTTGTAGAAGATATTCTCTTTAAAGAAGCCGATATTTTATACGATCATATACATTCGGAAAATTTTTATAGCAAAACAAAATACCTAAATGATGCTCTTAAAAGAAAAGGTATCGTATTCAATTCCCCTTCTCAGAATTTGTTACAAGAAGCGTCTAGATGTCTTGCCTGCAATTTAATATGTAATAAATGCGTCGAAGTATGCCCTAATAGAGCTAACGTCGCTTTGGATTCAAAATTATTAGGGAATGTATTCGCTGATGCATTCCAGGTTATACACCTTGACGGCCTATGCAATGAATGCGGCAACTGCGAGACTTTCTGCCCTTATTCAAACGCTCCTTATAATTCGAAACTTACTATTTTCTGGTCTGAAAATAGTTTCCATGAAAGTAATAACAGCGGCTTTTTTATTAAACATCAAGTAAATGGTAATCCCGACGTTATTCAGGTTCAATATCGCTTTAATTCAGAAACCGGCAAGTACTTAAGCAGTGCAAATGGCGTTATGTATACTATAAATCCGTCAACTATCTCAAGTGAGCTTGAAATATTATCTAAAATTATATCAGGCATAATAAAATATTTCCCTTATTTATTATCTCCTTCAGAAAACTAAAGAAAACATGAATAATTTGCTTATATTAAAAAATGCTAAGCTCATTAATTTTTCCCCGGCTTCAATTTCTGATCAATTGGATATTGTAATTGAAAATAATTTTATATCTAAAATTGGAAAGAATATATCGGCAAAATATAAATCTGAAAATATTTTAGACTTATCTGGTAAATATGTATCCCCTGGATTGGTATGCTCGCATAATCATTTTTATTCCGTTTTGGCTAGAGGCATCTTAGCTAAGTTAAAACCGGCTAATAATTTCATCGAAGTATTACAAAACTTATGGTGGAAGCTTGACAAGGCAATCGATGAAGAAATATTATATTATTCAGCTATGGTCGGCGCCCTTGAAGCAATTAAATCCGGCACTACTTCAGTTATTGACCATAATTCCTCCCCTTCTTTTATCAAAGGCTCTCTCAATACTTTGAAAAAATGTTTCATTGAAGCCGGCCTGCGCGGTATTTTATGTTATGAAATTACTGATAGGAACGGCGAAAAGAAAATACGGGAAAGCCTTTCCGAATCTATAGATTTTATCTCTACTATTGAAAGAGATAAAAGTAATAATTCTGATTCCCTGCTTGAGACTGCTGTCGGTGCTCATGCTCAATTTACCCTAAGCGATAAATCCCTTTCTTCAATTTCAGAAATTGTTAATCAAAGCGGAAAAGGAATTCACATCCATGTATGTGAAGATAAATCAGACTTAGTGCATGCAAAACATTCTTATAAGCTGACACCGGTTGAAAGGCTGCTGAATTTTAATTTGTTAAATGATAAATCAATCCTTGCTCATGGTACCTATCTTACAAAAAAAGATATTAAAATAATAAACCAGAAAAATTCATTCCTTGTTCATAACCCTCGCTCTAACATGAATAATGGAGTTGGCTACTTAAATTACCCCGGCCTAGTCAACAACTCCGCTCTAGGAACCGATGGTATTGGCTCAAATATGCTTGAAGAAATTAAGTTTGCATGCTTTAAAAACAATGATTCAATAAATAAAATCCCCTCTGATTCTTTCCTCCATTTCATGCATAACGGTAATAAGATACTTGAGCTTTACTTTAATAAAAAATTCGGCAAATTAGAACCCGGATACGTTGCCGATCTTGTAATTTACGATTACTTACCCCCTACACCATTACTCAATAATAATTTAGCCGGGCATTTTACATTTGGAATTTCATCAAGCGATGTTGAGACCGTCATTATAAACGGAAATATAGTATACGAAAATAGACAATTCCCCTTTGATACATACGAAATCTACCGCTCTGCAAGACTCGCCGCACTAAAATTATGGTCTAGAATGGATAAACAAAAATAATTTCTTTCTTATTATTAATTTGTAGCTTCTATTCATCATATATATGTCAATAACCTGGTCACAAAAATGCTTTGTGAAATATCTAAGGTAAAAAGGATACTCTCGAACGACAGTGCTCGCCACCCCTCTCCTTACTAAGGTAATGTCATTAAGTTAAGGGATGGATTGTGAGAAATAGGAAATAGAAGAGAAATTATTAATTATAGAAAGAGTATGTTTTATTTGTTAAGAATATCCGCTCTTGCACCCCAATTCCCCTCCTTAAATCTCCACCGGCACTTCTTCTTTTAACAACACCTTATAATGAAAAATCTCACGCGCAAATTCTTCTCCTTCCATACTTCCGCTATCAATCAAAACTGGATTTTTAATCCCCCATCTCCTGCATACCTCCTCAATAAGCTCATTGCGTACAACAATAATCAAAATATTCTTATAACCTGAAATAATTTCATCAAGATTTCTTCCCCACCCCTCTCCCTTCAACTCAAGAAAACCTACTTCATCAATTACGCAAACTTCCATATCCTTTATCTTATCAAGGCTCAATGCATGTTTACCTAACTTTAATCCTTCATTATCAAAATTAAAATTACCAATTCTCACCTTACTAATACTGAAATCTATACTGCAAAGCTTTCCCCTTAATCCTGATGATACGTCAATAATATCAAATCCTGAACGCTTACTTTCTTTCCAATAACCTGGTGCTAAGATCCCCCCAATATTCATGCCTTCCGCTTTAAGGCATTCGATTGTTCGGGTCAGCATTGTAGTCTTTCCCGATCCCTTTTCTCCTTTTACAATAAAAACCAATGGCAATCCCGACTCATGCTTTTCCATCCTTTCTATCCATTCGTCCGCCTTTTTCATCAACCGCGCAATCGAAGAAACAGGCTGCTTAAATATTTTTCTCTCTTCTGAAATATTTGCTGCCATAAAAGGCAATATCTTGAAGGCTGCTTCTAACGACCGTGGGAACTGCCCCATTCCTTTTTTCTTAAACCAGTTTTCTATAACAGGATTTCTTATCTCTATACCAATGCTTGAAAATCCAATCACCATTAAAAATGCCCTAAGATTTATAGAAGCTCCTAAAATAAACCCTGCTGAAATTGTACCCCCTGGATTATTAAGCTTACTTAAAAGCAGCCCGGAAATCAAAGTTATAGTAATTATTGTAATCCAGAATTTAGGTTTCTTTAGCCGCCGAAGGTTTTGTTTATATAAGAAAATACTGAAGCTTATATAAGCAAATATAAATATCGATGAAATCCAGAGGGAAAAATTACTTAATGTGATTAATCCCGCTGTAATTGCAGCCGCATGGAAAATAAGCAGCATCAATGAATATTTCTGCTCACTATATCGCGGATTTATAGAAATAGCAGTATTAATATTCAATGGTGTAATAAATTTTTCATCGGAATATTCTTCAGATATATTTCCGGCTTTAATTCCAATTACCGCTGCCGCCCCGCCGATAATTAAATCCATGATAAATAAAATTACTATCAATGTCCATGGATTTTCCATTGGAATATTTAATTGCTTTATTGCAAACTGATATAATTTAGAATAAAGCTCAATAATATTAAACCCATAAATAATTATAAGATTAATTATTTTATAGAATAGGCTCCACGAAACAGCAATCCCACCTCCCAAAATAAATCCGATGTAATTTGATCCTATTAAGGTAACTACCCCTTCAAGCAGTAAAGCTTCCGCGGCAATGCTCACCATCGGGCCAAATATATCCGCACTTGGAGAAATGGTTTTCATTACAGCACAAATTAATCCTGCTCGCCAGATTATCCCCTTTACTTTCCAAAACCGGCTGCTCCCTACTAGTAAAAT
>Ga0075269_10000026_pt1 | contig 28512 bp, 23 predicted proteins | sample SF_Rice_5C_0N_10_FD_69773 | JGI IMG/M metagenome (GOLD analysis project Ga0075269, IMG submission 69773) | Rice paddy soil microbial communities from Twitchell Island, California, USA - SF_Rice_5C_0N_105 | ecosystem: Environmental > Terrestrial > Soil > Paddy field/soil | place: USA: Twitchell... | reverse complement strand
TCCAGTATCCAGTATCTAGCATCCAGTATCCAGTATCTAGCATCCAGTATCCAGTATCTAGTATCCAGTATCCAGTATCTAGTATCCATTATCCAGTATCCAGTATCCAGTATCCAGTTTACCTCCCGAAGGGAGGCATCCAGCATCCAGCATCTGCTTCTCTTTTTCCCTTCCCCTAATCTTCTCATTATTTTTTTAATTAAGTATACTAATTTCATAACAGCTCAAACTTCTCCAATTTATAATAAAGCACGCTTGTACTTATCCCCAAAAGTTTTGCTGCACGATTCTTAACTCCGTCAGATTTCTTCATTGCTTGTATAATCAGGTTCTTCTCAAATGCATTAACTGCTTCTTCCAGAGATATACCTGAATTACCGGCAAGCAGGTTATCAAAACCATTGGTTATCTTCAAACCGCTCGAAATATGTCTTGCAACTAATAATGCATCTATTATTTTTGAATCCGAAATAACAACCAAACGCTCAATTAAATTCTCGAGCTCCCGTATATTCCCCGGCCATGGATATTCAATAAGTAATTTTAACCCATCAGGCTCCATATCCTTCAACTCCTGCCGGTTTTTATCAGCCATCTTTTTCAAGAAATGAGTTACTAGCGCGGGAATATCTTCCCTTCTTTCTCTGAGTGAAGGAAGATGAATTGGTATTACACTTAAACGGTAAAACAGATCTTCTCGGAATTTACCTTCGGAAATTAATTTCTCTAAATTCCTGTTTGTTGATGAAATTATCCTTACATCGGTATTAATTGTTTCCTCCCCGCCGACTCTTTCAAACTCTCCCTCCTGAAGCACTCGCAGCAGTTTCACCTGCATCGAAGGTGAAATATCCCCTATCTCATCAAGCAGCAGCGTTCCTTTGTCTGCCAGCTCAAACCGCCCTTTCTTCTGCCTAATTGCACCTGTGAATGATCCCTTTTCATGCCCGAACAGCTCACTTTCAAGCAGATTATCGTTCAATGCACCGCAGTTTATTTTTATAAATGCATTCTCTGATCGAACGCTCTTTTTATGTATAGCTTTTGCGATTAGCTCCTTGCCGGTTCCGCTTTCTCCCTGTATTAATACAGCACTGCCCTTCCCGGCTACCTGATTGACAAGTATGAAAATGTTTTTCATAATATCTGAATTGCCGACTATCTCTTCACTCCCTGAAAAATATTCTTCTTTTAAGTATCTATTCTGCTCGATTATATTTTCAAGCTGCCTATCATCAGAAATTTTCCGGCAAAGCTTATTTATCCTCATGCGAAGCTCTTCCGGAGAGAAAGGTTTTGACATAAAATCATACGCGCCAAGCTTCATGGCTTTTACTGCATCATCTACCGTTCCATATGCTGAGATCATCAATGCTTCTATCTTGGGATTTGTCTCTTTAAGCTTTGCTAATACATCTATCCCATTCATCGGCTCCATCTTCAGATCTATAACTGCTATAGTCGGACTTCTCAAAAGGCTTTCCTTTATTGCTGCAGGCCCGTTTTCAAATTCAAATACTTTATGCCCGTCCCGCCGAAGTGTTTCTACTATCCCCAGCCTCATTGTATCATTGTCTTCTATTACAAATATCTTCTCTCCGGTCATATCGATTTTTCTCTCCTTTGGATGTCCTCCGGCTCATGGTCGTTTTGAATGCCGCTTAATACAAACATTGTGCCTCTTTCCGCATTGTTTAATGCAGTTAAACGTGAATTATTTTCTATTGATAATTTCTTGCATATCGCCAGCCCGAGTCCGGTACCGTTCTTTTTTGTAGTAAAGAATGGCTCAAATATTTTATCTAGGTTCTCTGCCGGTATTCCGCTTCCGTCGTCTTTTATAATTATTTCCCAACCTTGCCTTTTCTCTGCTGCTGAAATTAATATTGTTCCCCCATTTTGTATTGAGTCAAGACTATTTGAGACTAGGTTAATCAATATCTGTGTAAGGTGGTTCTCATCAAAATATATCTTCTCCAGTTCTATTTCATACTCCAGTTTAATGTCGTTTTTCTTTATCCTGTTAGCAAGAATATTTTTCAGTTCGCCTACAATTTCAGGTACACAAATCCACTTCGGATTAGCCGGCATAGGCTTGCTGAAATTTAAATAAGTAGTAATTAGATTTTCAAGTCCGTTTATCTCCTTAAGTATTTTATCCAGGTAATCTGTACGCATGCTTTCTTTTTCAAGGTCCTCCTTTGTCAAACTCGCCAAAAGCTCAATCCCGCCGAGCGGATTTCTTATCTCATGAGCAATCTGTGCAAGCAGCTCCTCCTTTTCTTTTTGATTGACTGCAAGATCACTCCGCATCTTATCCATAGTACTCGAGAGAATATCCATTTCTCCATGCATTTTTTCCGGCGGATCTATTTTGAAATTTTCTTTCCCTATCTCTGAACTGAACTTAACAAGCTTATCTATCGGCTTCGTTATTGACTTCGCCATGAACCAGCCGATAATTATCGCAAGTAAAGTACCTGCTGCTCCAAAATACCAGAAAAATGCCGCAAATCTGTCGACTTCGCTAAGCCTGACCGCACTTTCTTTTACTGCAAGCCAATAGTCATTATTCAGCCTGTAAAATCCCCAGAGATACCATCTTCCGTCATTTCCTTTGAATGGAATTGAAGTTTTACTCTGTTTAATATTCAATTCGGATATCTCAGTTTGATTTAACAGAAGTCTTGGATCCAATGTCCCCGGTAGAATTAGAGTGTCAGAATGAACTATTATTTTGTTATCCTTATTAAAAATAAATATCTCCGATGTTAAGCTTCTCAGTCTTGTAGTAATATCTGCTGAATTATTTTCTAATTCCCTTGAGAAGATCTGATTGAAAATATCTATTGTTGATTTTGTTGGCATCCCCAACGATATTATATTCAAATATGAAGGCTGTATCTGCCCTGCAATCATTTGCGTAACTACTCTTACTTGCTCTTCCAGTTGATTAAGATAAAGGTTCCTGACAAATACATAGCTTACCCGTGCAATAATTACAATTAAGATTATCGTAAATATTGTAAATGAAAAGATAATCCTTATTCGGTAATAAGAATTTTTATATATTTCAGCTAACCTGCTCATTCATATAGAATAGATATTTACAACCTTTATAAAATTACTTAATAACCAATTCTTTTGCACTGTTTATTTATTAAATATATTTAGTATAAGTAATCATGAAATCCACGTCATTAATTTCTTCCTGATTTTCCACACTCCGTCAGTTTTTTCAAGATAGTATAGCGTTCCGCTCCCGGCTAACGGCGCGTATGTCACTCCCATTGTTACTATCGCTTGGGATTTCTTTGAATTATACCCAACTCTAGATAAGAAAACATTTACTTTATTCTTATAGTCATTATTTGACTCACTTAAGAAAATAAAATCAATCCCTCGAATTCTTTTGAGCCTAACTTTTTGTCTATTAACTTCAATATAATTATTAAGCGTTTCTATACTCACCTCAGGAATTTGCTCACTATAATGATTTACCGAATTACTGTCAAAACTTTCCCCGATTGTAGAATCGTTTAATACAATCAATTTATTTGCTCTTGAAAGACCGTCTTTTAAAATCGTTTCATATATTAAATAATCTTCGCCATATCCGAATAGTTTTGAATCGACTATATTATCGGAACAGCTAATTATTAAAAAAAACAAATACGGGATAAAATATATCTTTTTCATATTGTTCCTCATGTTTTCTTGGAACTATCCCCTGGCTTCTTAAGACATTAATTCATAAATTATTTTTATTGGCTTCTGCTATTGGAACTGCATAATAAACATTAATAAATTTCATACTGCCTTGAATCAAACTAAAGGATGTAGTATCAATCAACCATGGGAATCCACGTGAGCGAATTAAATGATATTCGCCGGGAGAGAGACTGGAAATAAATCTTCCAGTAGTATCAGTCTTAATGGTTGTTGTATCCGATTTACTGTCTACAACTCTAAAAGTGGCTTCATAAGGCTTTTCATTTAAGTAACCTATCCAATTTATAGGCCCGCCTGTATTAATATAAACCTGCCCGAATATTCCGGTTTTATTTTCAATTTCAGATTCTGAAAATCCATAAGTAAAATGAGTAATATTTAAATCTAGAACATAATCACTCTTATTAATATTCTCATTTATCTTAACACTTGGCTCCACTCCCTTTACCCAAAAAAGATATGAATTATTAATCTCTCCGATCGATACAATACTTTGCGTAAAACGCGTCTGTACTGTATCTACCCTCGATTCAAAACCTTGTCTAATTACTAATTGAATCTTAACTGTATTATCCCCATTACAAGGGCCATACGGACAGCGTGAATCTTCAACTACGTCCTTAAATGTGACAGAAATATTCTCCTCCGGAATATAAACCGTATTTCCATACTTAATAGAAAAGTCATTATTCAATGAAACTTCCGGCATCAGCGGATTATTTTTACACCCGGTTTTTAATACCATAAACGAAATAAAAAGATATAATACTATCTTATAATTCATCACCACTCCTATTTTATCACTCAGTTATACAATTGCAAAAGCTGCTATATTATTTTTTCACCCATAATTTCTTCTCCATAACCACTTTCCATAATAGAACCACGAAGTGGTTCAATATTATTGCATCATACGCAAATAAATTAAAATTACTATATTTTTATCCGCGTAAATCAGCTAAATCCGCGTAATCCGCGTTCTATTCTTTTTTCAACTATTTTATGCAAATTAACCCATATATTTGACGCTATCTCAATAATATCATTTTCTTAGTAATCACCGATTTCCCATTTCTCAACTCATAAAAGTAAACACCGCTCGGAAGACCAACTCCGTTAAACTCCACAGTATGTTCCCCCGCCCTCTGCATTGAATTAACCAACAATCTAATTCTTTGCCCCAGATTATTGTAAACTGCTAACTGCACTATTCCTTCCTTAGGTAATGAATAATCGATCATAGTACTCGGATTATATGGATTTGGATAATTCTGATTTAACTTTAACTGAACCGGGATTGATTCATTTTTATTTCTGACTCCTGTTACTCCTCCATTTGATGTAAAAAGAATTGTCCCACTGTCCCCTACTGCATAACCCTCACTGGAGTTATAAAAATCAATATCATTCAAGGATTGGTTTGTTGGAGATTCCTGAGCACTCCATGTATCTCCATTATCTGTTGATTCTAAAACATTACCCCCCCTTCCGCATATAAAAATTCCGAACCTTAAGTTCTTTATTTTATTCGGCATCAATCCCATAGGAAGATTCTTAGAGATATTTGTCCATGTTGAATCTGTTTGCGTTTTCCTAAGCAGCATGGGAGCAGGTAATAATTCACCTCCGCTGCCTGCAAGAAATTGATTATAATAACCTAAGTCGCAGGACACTATATTCTGCCATGGTGCAAAAATCCCGATACTATCCTCAGACCAATCGTTATTCGTTAAATCTCCTTTTACATAAATTGACCTCGATGCCGATAAAACACCGGGCCCAGTCCCATATCCTATAATGTAATATGTATTAAATTCCGCATCTATTACACCAGAATTAAATAGTAAAGTGTCCTGCCACAATTTACCGTCATCTGTAGAATAAACAATTCTGCCGCTTGCAGTACCGACTACTATAGAAGAGTCCGGATAAAAAGCCAGAGTTCCTCTTAAAGGCTTTACTATCGGCGAAGTGAATCCATGATCTACTGTTGTAAAATCATAAGGCAAATGTATAATCAACCATGTATTCCCGCCGTCCGTTGACTGTAATATAACACTGTCCCCAACTGCAATTATCGGTTTACTATTTGAAAAATACTCCGGCTTTTTTCCAATAGCAGTTAAATTATTTTTAATACCAAGATCTATTTTATTCCAGTCAGCACCGGCATCTGTTGTCTTTAGTATTGTCCCGTTTCCGCCAATAACTATCGCATTACTCGAATCAATTACCGCAACACCTGCTAACTTATCTGTAGTCCCGCTATTTATAAGTTTCCACTGTGCGTCTGCAGTGAATAATAAAGTACTTAACGCTAATATTGCAATGAACATTGAATAAAAATATGTTGGCCTCATCTTTTGCCTCTCAATCTTGTTGCCTCTGTATCATACCGGGCTTTGTAATCATCTTTTCTTTAACATTTATAGTTTATATATAATAATTAAAGTTTCATATGCCGATCCTTATAGCCATAAATTTCATCACTAATATGGGCATAGCTCTGCCTCCGGTGCTAATTTCTACCGATCCTTTAATAATTCCATTTTTAGCTTTTCCATACCAGAATGGAGAAAGGATCTTTTCCGGCTTAATTGTAAATTGAATAGAACTTGTATCTGATACCTCTCCTTTGATATTGTAAACCTTCCCTTGAGTATACAATTCTCCGGTCAGATTTTGACCATTCTGGTTAATAGTTATGTTTCCGTTAGTTGGAATATTAAAATTACAATTGATTTGAGAATCAGTTTGCGAACCCAATGTCTGGTAATAATATGTTCCGGATACATTTACTGCGGCAGGCCCGGTGATAGAATTATTACATGCATCTAATAAAAGCCCGGCGATAATTATAAATTGAATTAAAATAAGTCTTCGATCCATATACAATTTCCATTATCTATAATTTAAATTGAAACCCTGTAGTTACCGGCATAAATGAATAATCGCTTCCCGTTGTCATATTAAACCTCGCTTCAACTAAAAAACTAAGATTGCTCAGCAAATTAAAATTCAACCCGAATCCGGGAGATATATACAACGCAATTCTATGCTTTTGATCCCATCCCGCTTGATAAATTTGCCCTCCATTCCCTCCTATATAAGAATATGTTAGATAAGAAACATTTGTAAACAAGAAACCTGTTTTAATTACAAAATAAGGTTTTACTATTTTATCTGAGAAATTTGATCTCAAACCTAATCCAATTTCATAAGCATATATATTCGGTTTATCCGTATTGTCTATACTGTATCCGCTGCTAGCAGGCATATTTCCTCCGCTAATTCCACCTTCAGCTCTGTGAAATCCTAAAGTTCCCATCAAAGAAAATGTTTTATTTATTTGATATATCGAAGAAATAGAAACCGAGTAACCATTCTCATAATTACTCGTTGCGAACATTGTCGAAGTAAGATCTATCCCCCCATCGGCTTCCACGGCAAATTTACTCTGTGAATATATTTGTATATACATTATTGCAATAAAGAATAATACTTTTTTCATTTAGTTTTCCTAATAATTTATCCAACCGCTTAAAAAAATCTAAATCATCCCGCCTTCTCTATCCGGAAGTAATTTATATCTATAATTTGTCTCAATAATATTTCTTATTACTGATGTTAATTCTTTTAACTTTTTATATTCACCGGGTATACTGTTTATTAGATACCAGTATACCGTTTTATCCTGATTATTATATCTAATTCTTAAATATTGAATACCGGGATCTGGTTCCAGTTGACATTTAATTAAATCGACTTCTGTCCAAATCAACGAATCCGGCAGGTTAAAAAAGTTAATATCCAAAGCCTTTTCAATTATCTTACCCTGTTCTTGATGTGAAAAATAATAATCAATTGTTATTGTACCTTTACTATAAAGATCCTTCGTCAACGTATGATTAAAAGTATTTACTTCATCCCTGAAATCATATTTATAGTGAATATTAATTACCTGCTCTTCAGGTCCGGATAATAGATTATTACAGGATAAAAGACCTACACTTAAAAGAAGTAATATTAATAATGCTATAAAATGCTTCATATGCTTCTCAATAAAAGTTAATTTCATTCTATTATAATTTTGCTTCAAATTCTAACCAGTACTGCGCAATTCTAAATGCACTTTCAAAATCCGGATCAAGTAACAGCCTTATCTTAAATGCCTGTGATAATCTTACTTCAAAGCTTGAAAACACTTTTACAAAATCTTCGGTTATCTTTTGTGCAGGCTGCTTGTAGCTCTCTCCAAAGTTAGTTTCTACTTTAGAAACACCATTATCAATTCTCTGTCTTTCACTAAAGTAAGCTATTGTCTGATCGGTTATTTCCCAGTTGTTTAATATTCTGTTTAATCCAATCATTATGCTCCAATAATCCGATATATCAAAATTGAAAATAACCGGGATTTGCAAAGTCCAATATGTTGAATTATAATCCCATTGCAGCCTCTTACTTTCATAAAGGTAATTTGAATTAGAATAGTAATAGTTTGAATTTGAGCCTGTGTCTTTATAAGCCGAATATCTTGATGCTATAACCGGCTCACTGTCATGGATTTCCGTTACTGTGGAATTAAAATATATTCCAGCATAGACAGTTACCTTTTTGGTAATTGCCCATTTATAATTCATCATTATCTCATGTGTATTAAATGTACGTGTCCCGCTCCCCGTTCTATTATCTTTTGTATTAGAGTTACCGTTGTAATTCCACCATGATTGGTCATAACTGCTTACATACCTCGAAGCATAATAAGAAGTATCGTATATTACAGAGGTAGATGTTAAGTTTACATCACTCCACGTATATTTGTAATATCCTGAAAAATTCTTAGTATTATTTCTATCGCCTGAGAAATTGAAGCTTAAATACTTTGTATCTCCATTATGGTTCCATGATTGAACTGTTGATGATGTTGAATTGTTTATGCTCCAATTTGAATCTGTCTGCGGATTGTTATATTGATAAAAATATCCGCTACCTGAATTATAATTTTGATCTGCATTACCATGCAGTATCCCGCCCTTTACTCCAAGTAGAATTTTATGCTGAATAAAATAATCTACGCCTGCACTTATATCTATATGATGATATCTTTCGGTTTTATTCTGCGAGGATGAATTTGAATATGTATTATCGCTTGTGCTGCCGTATTCACTGTTATTTAAATTTAAATATCCTCCGTCCCGCTTTTGTATTACTCCTTCAAGTGAAATTCCTGCAGAAAGCTCGTTACTAAATTTATAACCCGTAAATAATGAAAATAAATGTATTTCATTTGCCATTTCATTTTTACCCGCATACCTTTCCTGTATCGGAATACTGCTTTCTGCAGTAGCTTTTACGTTAAATGCATCAAGCCCATACCTCGGCGCATAAATCAAGTAAGGCATGTTGTAATAATTTTCATCCTTTTGAATTAACTGATATGTCCCACCAAGCATAAACTTGTCCGTTATATCTTTAAGAGGATACGAAAGTATTCCGAATGAAAATATAGGCTCCGGCTCAGTCCTGGCTTGAGTTGATAACCTCGGATCTGAGTAATATGGATAATAATAATTTGAATAATACTTCGGGTATACATATTGCTTTACAACCTGTGCTTCTGTCCTATCACCCCTGAAATCAAGATAGACCATTGCATTGCTCGTGTCTAAATCAGGAAGATCAGCCGGGTTTACATACAAGTTTAAGAAAGAATTATTAATTAAACCGGGCGAAACTTTATCAAAATTTATGATACCAAATGGATTTAAATAATTACTCTTAAAGTACATCTCTGATTCCTCGAAGCTTTCTTCGGTTGTTACTTCATTATTGTATTGTGCTAAAAGCGCAGCCGGGATTAGAATAATAAATAATAAGATTCTTTTCATTTTTCACCCTTTCAATTTTTATTTTTAATTCTTTATATTAAGAAATATCATAAAAAAGATCACTATTGAAATATTAAACCATTTATTTACCAGATTATCGTTATATTGGAAGCTCTAAGCTCATATTACCTCTGCCATTTTGTCATACTTACTTACTACCGGATTATCGTCTAAATGGCTTCTGGGTGGCCTTTAAATCCTACCTAAATCCTATATAACAAGCATCTAATACCTGTCTGACAAAATGTCAGTGTACATTATTCAAGCACTCAACCACCCGGATTTACTACTTTCCCAATAAACAATATCGCACCTGAATTCTTCTCCCTTATCGCAAATATAAACGGATGATTTACCTTCATTGGAATCCCGCTAATAACTACTGTTGCTCCAACTACTACTACTGTAACTGCGGCAGCCTCGGTTCCCTCTTCATCAACATTAACATATGTCTTATGCAATACATCAGAAATTAACACGTCTTTCTCAGGACGCATTTTAGAAAAATCTGCGGAAGGGGTAAATGCTGTAGTCATTCCCATAGCTTCGAGTTCGCTTTTTAGGCTGGTATAATACTCAATCTTAAATTTCGGCAGTTCCAAACTTACCTCAGCAGAATCCATATTATTAAGAATATTATCCCAGAATCCGGTATCCATTTGATTGATTATAGAACTAACATTACTGCCCGTTGAAGGTAATATTACCAGCATACTGAAATCACCATTCCCATAAGGCAATTCAATAGCTTGATAAGCACTGGTCTGATAATAATTGAATTTATTCATCTGGTTCATCATCATGCTCTTAACAGGATCATTTTGAGCTACATAAAAGTCATCCTGCTTTGTTGCACTTGTATCAAATTTATGCAGCCAGGTTCCCTTAAAATAAATCGCATTTATAAGATACATTACTATGGCGGGTGGGATATTATTTATAATATTAGTAATTTTTCCGTTAGTCTTCTCTTTCACCCAGTTATTTATTATGTCCACCGAAGCAGGATCATTAAAATTCAATCCTTGAACGGCAGCATCAAAATAATTCTTATTTACATCAAGAAAGCTCTGCTCAAATGTTAATCCCTGACGGTACCAAATAGAGTTAGCATATTCAAATATTACCTTCGGATCTACTTGGGTTAATAACTGATTCAGACTCTGGTATGCTTTATTAATATCATCCTGACTGCTTACGGTTAATCCTAAAGTTGTTTTCATCTCGTTATATGTCTGCCCGCTTGCACCATTAAGCGTCATCCCTAATGCAGTAGATACACTTAAAGGAGATATAAATACATTTGAATCTCCTGCTCCTTTATTTACTTGCTTAAACAAATTGAGCCCGAAACTCTCTGTTGACGATACTAACTGCTTTTCTTGTACCGTCAAGATTTTATTTATTGGGCTATTGGTACTAACAGGATTTGAACATCCATATAAATAAATGCAGATAAATGAAAGGGTTATTACTGGAATATATTTTTTCATAGCTCCCTCAAGGTTATATCATTAAATAGAAAAAATAAACCGCCTTCTGCTACAACTTAGACCGGTCTTTAAAGCGACTTAATAAAGACATGTCTGAAATGACCCCATGCTCACCCCTATTTATTTGAACTAAGTACATCCGATGCTTACTTGATAGCAAATAAGGCGGTTAAAAAAGCCGTATTCCTTGCTCAATATTCATGCCTCAGAATACTATTTGTTTAGAAGGAATTTATGCATAGAATTGATAAATACATTATCAGGAATCTGATAGACTATCAGATTTTCAATTATCACCTATAACCTCTATACTCCCTTTTACCGGAATTTTTATTTGATATGCATATCCTTTTTTATTGATAAGCGAAACATCTCTTAGCCATGGATTATAGTATTTCAATATTTTATAATTAATTCCATGGCTCTTTGCAAAATCAGTCCAGTTATCGACTGAAGAGTTTACTTCAATATTATATGTTTTAAAAGGTAAATATAATTCATCATTTGATAAATAATATCCGTAATCATGCGGATGGGTAAATATTTCTTTTACTGCGATAAGCCTTGCAACATATCTTGATGTCTGATCGCTCAAAAGCAAATTATAATAATTGTTTTCACCCTGCCTTTCAATTTGCTTTTTTAGCCCATTAACCCCCATGTTAAATGAAGCCGCAGCTAATGTCCAGCTGTGAAAGATACTATCGGCATCTAAAAGATAATTGCATGCAGCTTCAGTTGATTTTTCAACATTATACCTTTCATCCACTTGATCATCCACCTCAAGCCCGTATTTCTTAGCCACATCTTCGGTTAACTGCCAGAAGCCGACTGCATCAGCAGGCGATACCGAGTTATATAGATTGCTCTCAATTAATGGTATATATTTGAAGTCATCCGGAATCCTGTATTTTTTCAATATAGTCTCTATTATAGGGAACCACCGGTTAGCTCTTTTCATCCCAAGTATCGTAGCAGAATACCAATATGCATTTACTAAAAATTCCCTCTCTATCCTTTCTCTAACTTCAAAGTTCTGAAGCGGGGCTTTCTCTCCTGCAAATTCAAGATTATCAGGTATCTTCGGCGTCGCTATTTTATAATTAAACTCATATCCTTCTCCCGGAAGATTAATTAGTCTTTTACTTCCTCTATCTCTATCTGAAGAATAAAATCCTATTACAGCTAATATTAATGCTCCGGCTATCATTCCTGATATAAACTGAAAATAATTTACTTCATTTATTACTATTTTCATTTCTTCCGTTTAACTTTATTTTTATATCATCTTTAGTGAAAGATATAAATATTTTTTTTGAAAGAAAATGTTATTTTAATACTGGATTAATTATATTATGTGTGTACATAATTATATTTTAATAGGGATAACCGGATGGAAAAAGAAAAAATAAACTTATTCATGACTCTATTAAAACTGAAGTCATACCTGGTTAGCATCATTGATGACCGCTCCGAACAATATGATAACTTTAACCTGTCTGAGGAATACTTATTACGAAAATTACCTGTCGGCAAGGATGAGATTATTAAAATACTTGAAGACCATGGAATATACAGTGATAATGAAATTGCCTTTAGCGAAAAGATTATATTGAAATTCCGTGAGATCGCTAATGAGGATAAGAGGAAGTTAAATCTAGTTAATGTCCTCAAGAATCTCGAAATAGATGCCAGAGATTCGATTCTTAAAGACGCGGGCAGATCTAACTATATTTTAGACCGGGAGAAGAAACTTAATGAAATACTCGACCTTATCTTCCAGCTTGCAACAAACTGGGCATTGCTTAAAGAACTCGAAGACAATGTCGACGACTATTCCATCCTAAATGAAGAGAATGTTATCCGTCCCGATGAAGAAGAAAATTTAAGCAAACTTGATAATTCAACATCCAAAACCTTTGACATTATTTCCGATTATACTAAAAAATATATTGAAAAACTGACAGATTATTATTTTACCTACGGCGGGGATATTGCACTAAAGGACTTTGTAGAAGAGTTAGATAAGACTAAAAAAACTGTAGCACTTAAATATATCGAACTATTTAAGCGTTACGGTTTAGACACCCAATGGCTCTCTAAATTATCTTAATGGGATTATTAAAAGGAAAGAATTATATTGTTAAAATTTAGATAAAATGTCCCGAAGTTGTCGGAACATTTTATCTATTATGAATTTTATCCGAGATAAGCTTTTAAATTTTGACTTCTTGAAGGATGCCTCAATGTACGAAGAGCTTTCTCCTTAATCTGCCTTACTCTTTCTCTTGTCAAATTAAACCGTTCGCCGATTTCTTCAAGAGTTGCAGAATGCTCGCCATTAATTCCGAAATAGAGTCTTAGTACACTTGCTTCCCTCTCACTTAAAGTAGAAAGGACACTTTCAACTTCTGCTTTAAGAGATTCCTGCATTAACTTAACATCCGGTGCCGGCTGCTGTTCATTAGGAAGAACATCAATTAAACTGTTCTTGTCATCATCTCCTGCAAACGGAGCATCCATTGAAACATGGCGCCCATATAACTGGAGCGTGTCGGTTACTTCATCAGCTTTCATATCCAACTCTTCCGCTAATTCAGCCGCACTTGGTTTTCTCTCATATTCCTGTTCAAGCTTAGAATAAGCTTTTCCTAATTTGTTCAGAGTCCCTACTCTGTTCAATGGTAATCTTACCATCCTTGATTGCTCTGCAATCGCCTGCATAATAGATTGCCTGATCCACCACACTGCATAAGAAATAAATTTGAAACCTCTGGTCTCATCGAATCTTTCTGCAGCTTTAATTAAGCCGAGATTACCTTCATTAATAAGGTCTCCCAATGATAAACCCTGGTTTTGAAACTGCTTAGCAACACTAACTACAAACCGGAGGTTAGCTTTTGTCAATTCCTCAAGTGCAAGTCTATCGCCTTTCTTAATTCTCTTGGCTAATTCTATCTCACGATTAGGTGTAATAAGATCAACCTTACCGATTTCCAGTAAATATTGATCTAAAGACTTACTCTCGCGATTTGTGAATTGCTTTGTTATTTTCAATTTATTTTATCTCCTGACTATTATTTTAATATCTGCCATATGCGAAAAACTGAAAATCGTAAACAACTAATATAACTAATTTCCACTAATATATTGTAGTCAAAAAGTTATATACTTTTATGTTGTTCTTTAACACAGCTGCTATTGACTTAATGAGTAAAACACTTATAATAATTAACGTTTTTACAAACCTTGTTTACTTTCCACTATATAATCGACCAAAAAGCTCCAATTTTTCACTTATTTGATCGATATTCGGCTATTTTTTATATATTAGACAACATATTTTAAAAATAGTTGCAATTAAATAAGCTTAATATTACCGCTGTTCAATTATAAATATTACTTTTTACCATGGATCGTGAATTTTTATCCCTTTGTCATGAATTTATCGAATCTTATAACCGCTTTAAGCACAATGCAAAAAATTCAAAGACAGATTTCGAAAAGGATATTGTTATTCAAAGATTTCAGTTTACTTTTTCTTTATTCTTAGAAATTCTAAAATACCTCCTTAAAAAATACAAGGTTAACTGTGATTACCCTTCGGCTTGCATTAAAAAAGCCGCTAATTTTGGTTTAATCCCAACCGAAAAAATATACTTAGATATGCTGGACGACCGATACAATATCATAAATCTAAAAAGTACGGTCTCCGAGGTCCTTTATAAAAGGATTAAAATAAATTACGTAATAGCGCTTGGAACTTTCTTAGACAAAATTGAAACAAATTATATAACCAAAAAGTCCTAAGACAATTTGGTAATCAAAATTCCAAAGTAGTTTGATTCTCCTTTAAATGCTTTTTCTTCAATTTATAGTCTTTTAAAAATTTCCCAAAATCTTCCTTAGAGATTATATAAATCTTTCCTACCTGTGTGGCTTTAAGTTTCTTCGTCTTAATATAATATAATACAGAGGAGTGACTAATCTTCAGAAGCTTAGATATTTCGTTAACACTGAAAAATTCAATCATCTTAAGAACCCCGAATTTTAGTTAAATCTATTGGAATAAATAGTTAACCTTTACGAACTTCACATACAAAATAATGCTTTTTTATTACATGTGAAATATCAGCTACAAATTTTTTATTTTAACGCAAATAGGCAAGTAAATTAAAATTTGAGAATATGTTATCAAATAAACTTAACGAATAGTCCATGTCCCAAATTTAACCTTTATTATTTGGAATAAGTCTAGTTGACCGAAAAGATAAAATACGTTTACTTTCAAATTTATACAGTGAATATTATTACTGCCAACTTTATTTTATACCCCGGAAACTATAATAAATGTAGTAATTGCTTAGAGACTAAATGGCAATATGCCTCTACTACCATATAATACCAACCTAAATCCTACCATGACGGCTTGATAACCGCTTAAAAGTAGGTTTTTAAGCGGTTATCAAGCCGTCATGATCGGAGGAAGATCGGTATTATATCGGTAGTAGAGTTGAATTATCATGTTGTCCATTATACCCAGGTTAGGATGTTAAGATAGCACAAATGACGTAAATTTGATAGTAACTAAACAGTATAAAGGCTAGATTGAATAAATTTACACAATTGGTATTCTTATATTAGCCGCATTATCTTTAAAAATTTATACTAATTTCTGCCTATCTTTTTAGTAAAGATTACCTATTTCTTAATCACACCTTTTAAAATATTATGCCGACATCAGTATAAACGAACATATTACAATGATAAATACCAAATTATGACTTTAATATGATAGTTAATATCTATGTCCCTTTTCTTAAGGATAGGAATTACGGATTATGTATATTCTAAGGGAATTATATTTTTAGCGAAAGTGTAGATTGCCAGAACCCCTAAAGGCACAAACAAAGCTATCATTACAAATATCGGGATATAAGAAATTTTGGATATGACCGGTACAAGAAAATTCATTATGATTACAGAAGAAACACCAACCGTTCCACCTAAGCCGGCAAGTGACCCTACAGATTTTCCACTGAATAGGTCGCTCGGGATTGTTTGTACATTTCCAATAGTTACTTGAAATCCAAAAAGCACAAATGCAACTATGATTACAAATTTCAAAGCTGTATTTGCAAATAGGATTGTCGCAGCTAAGCCAAGGAACATAAAAATTGCTCCGGCTACAATGGCTGTTTTCCTTGCCCGGTTCAGGGAATAACCTTTCGTCATCAATCGCCCCGATAAATATCCCCCGTAAATACTGCCTACTGCAGCTCCAACATATGGTACCCAGGCGAAGTAGCCTATTTCCTTTACATTAAAGTGGTAAACTTCTGCTAAATATATAGGCATCCAGCCCACGAACAACCACCATATCGGTTCAAAAAATAACCTTGCAATTAATACTGCCCAGGATTCGCGGTGAGATAATATCTGCTTAATACTTAACGGTTTACTATAAATATTTTTATCGGCTATACTTTGCCCGGATAAAATATATTCTTTTTCTTCATCAGTTATCCATGGATGTTTAGCCGGAAGTTTTTTATTAATTATAATCCAGGGAATTAGCCATACCATTCCGAAAGTGCCTACAATCATAAAAGTAATTCGCCAGCCGAATGCCGCCCATAATGTTGCAATCATAGGGGGAGCAATTACCGAACCGATTGAAGCGCCTGAATTAAATATTCCCTGTGCAATTGCACGCTCTTTTATCGGAAACCATTCTGCATTACTTTTTACCGCTCCAGGCCAATTGCCCGCTTCGCCTAATCCAAGTGTTACTCTAAATGAACTGAATGAAAAAATTCCATTAGCTAATGAATGCATAAAAGATGAGACTCCCCACAATCCGATGGCTAAAACATATCCAATCTTTGTACCGATTTTATCAAATAATTTACCCGAAACTGACTGCCCGATTGCATATGCTATCATAAAAGAATTAAGTATTAATGCGTAGTCTTCTTTATTCATACCAAGATCTTTCGAAATGCTCGGCCACATTAATCCTAATGTGCTTCTGTCGATATAATTAATTATTGTTGCAAGCCCGATAAAACCAATTATCCACCAGCGCAGGCCTTTTATCTTTATCATTAAAAGCTCAACTAAATATTATTTAATTAAATTATTATATCCCCTTGGGTACTGATTACTATTCTATGCTGCAATGATGGCTTTATTTTATAAAATCTTCTCGCATCGGGCTAAATACATCAATTAATACTCCCGGTTCCAGATTAACTGCACCGTGTTCGATATTCGGTGAAATGAAATAACAGTCCCCTCCATTTAATATTTTTTTCTCCTCTCCAATTTGGACTTCAAACTTACCGCTTTGCACATAAGTAACCTGACTATGAGGATGTTTATGTACATAGCCTATTCCGCCTTTCTGAAATTCAACTTTCACCATCATGATATTTTTATCATAACCTAAGACTTTTCTCTTAACGGAATTATCAACTGCTTCCCATTCTATGTTATAATCCTGAATATATACTTCGCTTTGAGAATTCATTTATTTCTCCTTTAACTGAATTTGGCTTTTTATTAATTCCACCGGCCCATCCCAGTTGTATGATTTTCTATTTAAAGAAATTGAATGATGAACATTTTTCTCTTTGGATTTATCGGCAATTAAAAGCTGAAGTTTAAATCCGCTGTTCATCACAACTTCTACAACTGTCCCTTCGTCATTTGCTGCAAGAACATTAATGGTCTTTATTTGACTGTATGAATTTATCGTCTCTTCATTCCTTGGATCAAAGTCTCCATGCGGCTCAATTACGGATGCAAATACATGATTCTTCGCTTTTGTCCGTATCATAAATGCGGGGTCATTCCTTAAATCAAAATTCGGATCGTTAGCCCCGATCCTCAGAAAATAAAGCTCATCAGTGCTGTCAACTGAGGAAACAATGGAATAAAATCTTTGGTTATTCAGCCATGTAAACTTTGCGGTTCCGTTCATACTGCCGACAGCTTCTTCCCAGAGGTACTGATAACCGTTGTTTTTGCTAAGCGGAGAAAGGTCAGCTGTAAATGCTATGTATTTAAAATTTGTCGATATGAATTGCCCCATATAATAAAATGGAAGGTCATATTGATGTTCCTTATTAGATTCGACTCTAAAAACATCAATAACTATAGGCTTCGAAAATGATTTATCATTTAGCATTGCAAGAGTACGATGCATTCTTACTCCCGGGTAAGAATTCGTATCAACTGCACTGCTAACTTGAAAATCAGGATTATCATCACTGAAGTAAAATTTATCCGGATGATATTTCTCTGATATTTCTATCTTTCCGTTAAAATCCGATTTACCGTCAACTACTAAGGTGTTGTGTGCAATTGTTTGTTTTGCAAATGTTTTATTTTCAAGCAGATATCTGCCGCCGTCCTTCTGCTCAATATTTAAGAATCTGGCTGAGCCGTAATCCTGAAGGATCTCTTTACCTGCATCGTAAAATAAATAGCTCAGCTTATCAAAATGGCCGTGGGAAAGGCCGTGACTGGTATATTTGAATACCAAACATTCTTCGTCTGAAAGCAGGCCCGAACGTAATATATCTAATCCGCCGGACTTACCATCTGGCCCATCAGAGAAATCTTCACTCTTATATGGAAAATTTTTTATGTTGCCCGTATCTTCTAGAGCTTTAGCTATTGAAAGGCCGGCTCCATCCAGCATCACTGTATTTTGTTTTTTAGCTATGCTCAAAAGCGAATTGTCATGCTCGTATTCCTGATAAGTAATATCCAATGCATCAACAATCTCTACCGATAAAAAATTTTTCTCTTTTAAGGCATCGTTTATCGGAAAGAAATTCCCATTTGTATATGTCATCTGAAGAGACGCGTACAAGAATTTCTTTAGTATCTGATTTCGGTATTGAAAAATCTTCATCTCAGGCTGGTTGTTCTGAATTACTTTTGCAAACAAGAAAAAAGGCATAAGTGCATATCGTGCATAATATGCCCCCTCGGTATAATATCCATCCGGTGAGATCAGTATTTGCAGCTGTTTCATATAGCCTGCAGTGCTGTCAATCTTTGAGCCATATAAAGCTTGCTCAACAAGCTTTTTATCTTTTAAGACATAGCCGACCATACCTACAGCGGCATCCATCCATGTGCCGTGGTTATGGATTAAATCAAACTGCTGGCGTGTATCTGCAATAAAAAACTTGCACATAGGCCTGAAAATATTATCCTCATAATTTTGACGTTCCTGTGGAGTCAGCCAATTATATACGCAATCATAAGCCTGTATAGTATAGAACAGCCAAACTGTTTCATTCAAGGACTGCCAGAACAATTTTCCCGGCGACTCACCTTTCGCAGCCGGATGAAGCGGCAACGTCGGATATATTGTCGCATATTTGTTTAACATATCCCGGATAAACCCAGCATATTTTTTTTCACCCGTTACCGAATACATAATGCCCGCAAGATACATCTCTTTATAATTTTCTTGATGCCTGGTATGGGTATATCCCCCGGCAGGATCTTTTGGAATAGGCACATCTATAGGTTCTTTTAAAGCAGCATCGATTGATTTCTTTGCTTTTTCAAATACTTTGTCGAACATAGGTACTTTTCCAAGACTCCCTTTTAGCTCTCTTACATCTTCCTTTGTAAGAACAAGATTCGGATGCTGGGCATTCGCGGTTGTTCTTAGAAGTAATAATAGAACCGTTATAAAGAAATATTTTGCTGAATTTAATGTCATTTTTATCTCTGGAAATATTAAACGAAATAAGTGCCGCCGTTAATTTCAATTGAGGCTCCGGTAATGAAAGATGAGTTATCCGAAGCAAGGTACACAACCAGCTGTGCAACTTCATGAGCTTCACCTTCTCTTCTGAGCGGAGTAGAATTTGCAACCTTTTGTCTGATCTCAGGTTTTGTGAAAGTATTATGGAATGTTGTATTTATCATACCCGGAGAGACACAATTTACTCTAATTCCTTTGGGTCCAACTTCTTTTGCTAGTCCTTTTGTGAAGGTCAGGACTCCTCCTTTAGCTGTTGAATAGGCAATAGCCCCGCCGCCGCCGCCGTCTCGAGCAGCTTGAGATGAAAAATTTATTATCGAACTCCCTTCTTTCATGTAGGGAAGAGCAGCCTTTGTTACTTGAAAAACTGTCTTAAGATTTAGTGTAATTACAAAATCCCAGAAATTTTCATCCATTTCTTCCATGGTTTTTCTGCCGACTAGCCCGCCTACTACATTAACAAGTATGTCTATCTTGCTGCCGAAAGTATCCACACAAGCTTTAACCAGCTTATCGATATCTGATTGTTTTGTTAGGTCTCCTTTAATAGCAGCAGCTTTACCGCCGTTCTTTTTGATTTCCTCTAAGGTTGCTTCTGATGTTTCAGGATTGTCAAAATAATTAAAACAGACAGCAGCCCCTTGTTTTGATAATAATCTTGATATCTGACCGCCGATATCTCTACCGCCTCCGGTTACTAATGCAACTTTACCTTTTAAATCGTACATATTTTAACCTCTTAAGTAATTTAATTAACATATTTATCTAAAAAGTTTCTGATTTCTTCCCCTATTATTTTATTTTCCTCTTTTGTGAATTTACCATGCTTACCGCCTGGAATAGTTACAAGCTTATTCGGTACTCCCGTGTTATCAAGTGCATTATGCAAATTAACCGCTTGATGATATGGTACAGTTGGATCGGCATCTCCATGAATTATTAATACAGGGGGCACATTTGAATTAACATAAGTAATAGGAGATACTGAGTTTATTAATGTAGTGTCATTCTTATCTGGGATCCATGCAACAGCATATGCTTTTTTGTCAAGTCCCTTTAATATATCACTTACATCACTTATACCGTATTTATCTATAACAGCTTCTACCTTAAATTTCTTCTCAGTTTTACAATCCGAATCGAGATTATCTTTTGGTTGTAAAAATCCTGTCATCATAGCGAGATGACCGCCTGCTGAACTGCCCATTATTACGATCTTTCCGGGATCGATGTTGTAATGCTCTGAATTGTTCACTAAATAAATTAAAGCACAACGGCAGTCTTCTACTGCTGCAGGGGCAGGTGCTGTTTGAGTTAATCGATATTCAACATTTGCTACTACGAAGCCCATCTTGAAGAAGGATCCAAAACCTCTTTGTGATTCCTTTACTCCATGTCTCCATCCGCCTCCATGAATATTAATCAATAGAGGAGCAGGTTTTTCTGTTTTACCTGGGAAATAAATATCGACTCTTCCTTGCCAGGTTCCCACAGTATTATATACTACATTTAACTCTACAGAATAATTCGCTGGATAATAAACAGGAGGATAATTTGTTGTATCAGTCTGAGCCTCGAGGGAACCTCTCAGCAAAAAGAGGCATAATAATGAGAAAACGATTTTCATTTATTATTCTTTCTTGTTTTTTCAATTATATAATTCACTTATTAGTCTTGTACGCCTAATGAAAGATTAATCAAAAGCTTGAATGGATCATTTACTTTAACTTTGTCTTCTCTACCCATATTTTCATACTGAGTTAAATAGTCATTATTCTTAAAACGAATGTACGCGAGTACAAGAGATATAGGCTGTTCTCCTTCAAAGGGGACTATATTTTCTTTCTCCCATTTCCTATTTCCCTGTAAATATGGAAGTGCATAATCAATAGCTTTTTTAACGCTGCCGGATTCCAGAGTAGAATAATTCCAAAGATCAACACCCCTTAATGAAGCCATAGTACATAGAATTGAAAATGCGTCCTGGTTAAAGACCGTATAATGCAGTGACTTAGTCCTCGCTTCTTCTTTTGGGCAACTTCCATCAGGTTTAATCTCCTTTGCTATTAAATCACTTTTAATGTGTTCGATAAGCTTATTATAAATTGAAGTATCATTTAAAAATATAGAGTAAGCTATTACCTGGGCTGCCCACCATGTTGAATGGTTGTTACCCGTGTTTTTTTCATGAATCCCGTTTTTACTCGTTTGCATCCATTCTAAAAATTGCCGGAACCAATCTTTTAATCCATTATAATCCTTATCATTCCATTTACCGCTTGCTTTGAGAAGGTTAATTGCTACCGGAAACATGCAATAATTATGCATGTCTATTATCCCTGCACCTCTTCCTGGTGTCACTCCTTTTATTGCCTGAGCAAAGTTCATATTCGGATTCATCTTTGTTTCAGGATTTAAAAACCAGGCAGATATTATTTTCCCCGCATGGTCAGCATATTTTTGATCGCCTAAATAATAAGCTGCCATGCTTAAATAATAAACTGCATTATATACCTCGCCCAGCATTTTTGTATGAGCTCTGAAGGCATCCCGATTTGTTAGGCCATCTTTCCTAATGTACTTTCCGTCCGGGTCATTTGGATTTTGCCACCAATATCTCCCTTCGCTGTAATAATCATGAGGATCACCGGAAGCACTAGGAGCCTGCATTGAAGTTATTGCCCATGGCCCTTTCCTCATCATCTTATCTGCTTGTTTTTTCAAATCTTTTACTAAAGGCATAATCCTTTCATCATGAGATTTTATTGCCTGCTTAATTTTTTGTATTTCTTCATTATTGAAATAAAGAAATCTTCCTTGTTCAGCCATTTGTGCTTCTGCTTTTACTGCTAATGCCGTAACGATGAACAATATTATTATTTTTAATTTCATATAATGCTTTCTTTTAGCTCAGTTTTCCGTTTTCTTAAAGGAACCTTTACCGGATAATTTATTTTGTTTTAATTTTTAATTGTTAATTGACCTTTACCGTAACATAACTTCCTTTGAAATCCTGATTTCTTACTTCAATTACAGCTTTGCTGAGAGGTACAGGCTTAAACTCAATACATGCCTTGCCGTTTGCCATTTCAATTATTGAACTGCCGTTTGGTGTTCCGAAATTATCAATCAGATTACCATCCCCCATCCTTGAAAAATATACTCTTGTATTATAGTCCAAGCATCTTCTTCCTTTGGAATCTACTGCAGTTGCTGTGATCATATAATTACCATTTCCCATCTGCTCTGCCTTAATTATAATATCATCAGGCCTTCCATTTTTTCGAAAAGTATATTGAACTCTCATTTCATCATTAACAGACTGATTATGATCGTCAAGACCGATTGCTTCCAGCTTATTTGATCCTTCATTGAACTTGACTTTCCAGTTTAAGCCGCTCGCAGGGAATTTGGTTATATCTTTTTTCAATTTACCTTGGCTTACACCATTAAGGAAAAGTTCTACTTCATTGCAGTTACTATATACACGTACGTCTCTAGCGGAATTTTTCGGCCCGCTTCGTATTGTCCAAGTATGGCTTTCTATATAACAAAATGCAGGTTTTTTAGTCCAGTAACTTTTAAAAACATAATACGCATCCTTGGGATTTCCGGCACGGTCTACTAATCCTTTCTGATTCATAAATGGTATAGGATCTTCGGGACGAAGTGGTGTGGGAAAATCTTTGAATGACCATTGCACGTTTCCTGCAAATATTTTTGTCTGTTCTGTATACCTTAAACACCAATCGAACAAATCTACAATATAATTTTCACTCCAGTCACCCATGCTGGCAATATTCTGCACTTTAACTTTATTAACTTTTTCATCCCATTCGTTTGGATTTATTAGTCCTTCACCGTCAATTGGATTTTCATTATGCCGTCCCACATGGCTATCGCCGCCATATTCAACATGCAGCAAGTGTGGAAATTTCTTCTGAGCATCTTCAATTGCCTCTTGATAATTTTTATACACGCCCGAATACCAGCCAGCCCAGATTGACGGAGAAAAAACATCAACTATTTTTGCGGCCCCTTCGTATTTTCTTACCGCTGTTAATCTCGAAGGATCCAGCATATGCGCAATGCCATTTAAAACCCTTAGGAATGTATCAAGTGAATCTCGGTTTCCGCCGTCAGGTTGAAAGTCAGGCAGCCAATCAAGCTCATTGCCAAGTGACCAAATTATAATACTCGGATGATTAAAATTTTGATTAATCTGCTCCTTAAATAATCTTGCGGTATTTTCTTTCCAATTTTCTTTACCTATTCCGCCGCGGCACCAGGGTAATTCATCCCAAACAAGAAGCCCAAGCTTGTCGCATTCTCTATATATAAGCGGACTTTGAGGATAATGAGCAAGCCTGACAAAGTTAGCTCCCATTTCTTTAATCATTTTTATATCTTTAATCTGAAGACTGTCAGGCATCGCTTCGCCGTATCCGGCATAATCTTCATGGCGGTGTGTCCCTCTGATAAGTAATCTCTTGCCGTTAAGATAAAACGGCCCGTGGTCTTTAAATTCATACCAGCGGTATCCTATATCATCACTTAGTGAATCAATCAATTTCCTATTGTCGAAAAGACTTACTTTTACAGTATAAAGATTTGGAGTATCAGGCGACCAGAACTGAGGTTTTCTTATCTTGCCGAAGTTTAGTTCAATATTTTTTATTGCTGCATTTAATTCCTTTTGCACTTTCGCTGTTTTGACTAACTGCCCTTGAGGATTAATAAGTTGAGCTTGAAGTGTTGCATTCATTCCTGTCCCGCAATTCAGCTTAACATCAACACTTGTTTCGAAAGAAGAGTTACTCACCTTGGATGAAATTACGTGAAACCCCTCAATATAATTATTAGGGACAATTTTTAACCAGACATTCCTGACGAGTCCTCCGTAAATGAAGAAATCAGATTTCTGTGAAGGTATAATATTCGGGTTATAGGAATTATCTACACGAACTTTTATAATGTTCTCTTGTCCTTGCTTTAGAAAAGGAGTTATGTCTATATTAAAACCAACATAACCGCCTACATGCCCCCCGGCTAGTTGATCGTTCACATAAACCTGGCTTACAATATTTGCCGCTTCAAAATATAAAATGACTTTTTGACTGAAACTTAATTTCGGTATAAATAGATTTTTCTGATACCAGCTTCCGTCGCGTCTGTATCCCGGCTCCGGGTCCAAATTATCAAATTTATTCCAGGTATGTGGGAGGTTTACTTTCACCCATTCTTTTATTGAAAGGTAAAGTTTATTTACATCTTTAAGATTGTCCTGTAAATAAAACCAGTCATTATCAAAATTATAAACTTGACGAATAGGATTATCTAAAATAAAATGATTAAATTTTTGATATTCATATTGCTTCTTTAGTGCCTCAATATAATAGAAATCTCCGCAAGGGAATGATTCATCAACTCCTAAATTCTTAGGATAGTTATATACTGAATGTAATAATATTCCTTCTTCAGCCGGTCTTTTGCTATTTGTAAAAAGATAATTATTTGTTAATGAATTAGTAATCTTTTCAGCTTTATTAAAATATTTATCGCATTCCTTTTTATTTATAGAAAGTTTGGAAAGAAGAAACATTCCCGATGCGGCTATTGAGCTGGCAGATGCGTCTCTTTTTACATTTTCACCGGATAAATCAAGATCCCAGTAAGACACTAAGTCGAAAGGTAAATGTCTCATGAAATAGTCGGCCATTTTTTGAGAGACAATTAAGAATCTTTTATCATGAGTATATTTATAAGCATTAGCAAAGCCATATATACCCCATGCTTGTCCTCTTGCCCAGGTTGATTCTTCTGAGCTTCCTTGAAGAGTTCCCTTCTTAATAATTTTCCCTGTTGCTGGATCAAATTGGCTCATATGGAAAGATGAATAATTTTTCCTGACCAAATTATCCATTGTTGTAATTGCATGTTCATATGCAATTTTATAAAATTCCATATTGCCAGTAATATTTGAAGCCCAGAATAACAACTCAAGGTTCATCATAGTATCTATTATCATAATGCCTACTTTATCGGCTGTCCCCAGCTTTCCCCAGGCCCTTATATAATGCCCTTTCATATTAAATCTTTTTACTAACATTTGTGCAGCTTGTAAAGCAGCTTCTTTATACTTTTCATCTCCGGTTATTTGATAAGCCTTCACTACAGACGGGAAAAAAATAAATCCAAGGTCATGTGTGTTGTCTAGATTTGCATATCGAATTAACTGATCAGCGTGTTTTAATGCTCTTTCTTTTAAAGTAACATCGCCGGTCAATTCATACATATACCAAATTGCCCCGCCTGTAAATCCTGCAAACCAATTCGGCCTTTCTGAAACTTTCCATTTCCCATTTACAGTATAAAGCGGAAAGCCGCCTTTGATAACATCATCCTCTTTTACTAGCTGGGCTTTGATTACCTGAAGCAGATTGTTGTTCTGTGAAAACAAATTATTATGTAGGCATAAAATCATTACCAGAATTAAAAAAGTATACCGAATTATAGTCATTAATATCCAGCCTTTAATTAAATGTTTTTCATCTTATAATATTTAAATATGTATCTCATTATATTAAATCTTCATGTTTGATAATTTTTAATTTTGAATTGTCAATTTTTAATTGACCCATAATACCGGCTGTCTGATCGGAAAGTTTCTTATTCCCTCCTCAGCCTTAGGATCTGGATTTAATTTCTTCCACAGCTTAATATATTTGTTTTCATTTAGATGAATTCCGCAAAACAATAGACTAACCTGCCTTACCGGCCAAACATTAAAATACATTACGTCCTTTGGATAATGCCATTTGGATTTGTCCGCCAGGTAAGGATATAATAACTTCATTCCCAATCCGATATTCCTTCCGTCTGAAGTAGTATAATACCAGAGGTCATGCCCTTTGCCCGAGAGTATTTCACAAACCATCGACATCATATCCAAATTAAAGATTGAATAACTGTAAGGCTTAGTCCGTGCAAGTTCCTTAGGAAAGCTTCCGTCTGTATCCATTTGTTTAGGCAGCAAAACACTCTCGTAGAAATTTCTGCAAAAATTCATTTTAGTTGTGTCCCCGACAAGCTTTGCAAATTCAGCAGCCTGCATTATGTAACAAGTACTATGGTTATTGCCTCTATCTCTTTCATCTTTGCCAAACTTGCTGGTTGTCAGCCAATTTAAATATTTCCTAAACCAATCTTTAATTGCTTCGGCTTCCTTTTTATCAAGGTCTCCCAACTTTTCGAGAACAATTATTGCCTGAGCAACTTCAACAAGGTGAATTGTATCTATTATACCGACGCTCCTTCCTGAAGTAACTCCCCGCACCGCTTGGGCATGTTCTAAATTAGGATTCATAATAGTCTTTTCATTAACAAACCAGGCTAGCAAATGTTGCAATGCTTTGTCCGCATATTTTTTATCATGAGTGATTTTATACGCTGCTGTAAGCGCAGCTACTTGAATACTCATGTCCCTTAAAGCAAGTCTGTGCTTTTCAAAATTATCCGGATTTGACATACCGTCTCGACGGATATAAGGTCCATCCGGATCTTTTGGATTAGGCCACCAGTAATCGCTGTCCGAATAATAATCATGGATGCCGCCCGTGCTTCTTTCAGCTTTAAAGTTTGTAATTGTTACAGGCTTATCATTAAGATATTTATCTGCAGCATCTAAAATTCTTTTCCGGTCAAGTTTTTCAATATTTGCAATAATATTATAATTGCCCTCACTTTTTACTTGAGCATTTACAGCTATATAAAAAAAGCTTAAGAGGATTATTATTATTTTTAATAACCGTATCATCTTTATAATTTTAGTTTTTTAGAATATTTAATCTTTAAGGCTATATATTAAATACCCAACCCTGATTAAATCGGGATTGGGTATCTCTATTATTTTTACTTAAGTAATAACAGTTTCATTGTCTTTACAAAATTTCCAGATTCCAATTTATAGAAGTAAACTCCACTTTCCAGACTACTAGCATTGAAATCGACTGAATAACTCCCTGCCTGCTGAAATCCGTTTACGACTTCCTTAACTTTCTGGCCAAGCGTATTATAGATTGAAAGTCTTACAAGGCTTGATTTAGCTATTGAATAAGAAATTTTTGTTGAAGGGTTAAATGGATTCGGATAGTTTTGCCCAAGATTATATTCAGAGGGTACATTTAAGTTAACTTCAATTATATTTGAATAAGAGGATCTTCCGGAAAGATCAACTTGATTTAATCTGTAATTAACAATCTTGTTATTACCAGTATTTTCATCTGTAAAGGTATAGTTGTTCAGTGAAGTACTTGAACCCGCACCTTTAACAAAAGCAATCTTTGTGAAATTTACTTTGTCAATGCTTCTCTGAATTTCAAAACCTGAATTATTTGTTTCAGTAGCAGTGCTCCAGTTTAACGTAATTTTATTGTCATTTACCTTATAAGTAAATGTTGTTAACTCCACAGGTAAAGGATTATCTGTTGTTCCGGTTACGCTTGCTAGCGCTGCGAACATGCTTGTTCCAGTCGCTAAAGAAATATTAGGTGCTAATGAATCGCTTACTAATGTATCCTGAAGGGTTGCTACTATTCCGGTAGGG
>Ga0075269_10000025_pt1 | contig 28951 bp, 30 predicted proteins | sample SF_Rice_5C_0N_10_FD_69773 | JGI IMG/M metagenome (GOLD analysis project Ga0075269, IMG submission 69773) | Rice paddy soil microbial communities from Twitchell Island, California, USA - SF_Rice_5C_0N_105 | ecosystem: Environmental > Terrestrial > Soil > Paddy field/soil | place: USA: Twitchell... | reverse complement strand
TTTAGTAATTTATTAAATGAAGCAGATTATGGTTAAATATATCCGGAATTAATTGAACTTACATAAGTGATTAAATATTTATTTTTATTTTGTAACCAAAGATTACAAAAATAATTTATAATAATATAACAGTTAAACAATTCAACCATTTTCAGCCAAAGACTAATGAGTCTCCGGCAAAAATAATAGACAATTCAACAATTAAGTAAATGGGATTTTTATGTCACAAACATTAATAGAAAAAATCGCACAACGATTCGCTGTTGGTTTAGACAAAAATCATGAAGTCCATAGCGGAGATTATTTGACAATCAAACCGGCATATATAATGACGCACGATAATACCGGTGCAGTAATTCCAAAATTCAAAAACATCGGCGCTAAAAAACTTGCGGATCCAAAACAAGTAGTTATAACTCTGGATCATAACATACAGGATAAAAGCGAAAAGAATTTAGAGAAATATAAAAAGATTGAGGAGTTTGCAATTTCAAATGGTGTTGATTTTTTTCATGCAGGCAGGGGAATCGGTCACCAGATAATGTGTGAAGAAGGATATGCATTCCCTGGCAAAATGATAGTTGCGTCTGACAGCCATGCAAATATGTACGGTGGATTGGGCTGTCTCGGAACCCCAGTTGTTAGAACCGACGCAGCGGCTATTTGGGCTACAGGGAAAACATGGTGGCAGGTTCCTCCCATAGTTAAAGTAAATTTAAAAGGTAAATTGAGAGATGGTGTAACTGGTAAAGACTTAATTATTGCATTGTGCGGATATTTTAATAATGACGAGGTGCTTAATTGTGCAATAGAATTCGACGGAGAGGGAGTAAGATATTTATCTATCGATAATCGTTTAACAATCGCAAACATGACAACTGAATGGGGAGCTCTCGCAGGTGTTTTTCCTATTGATGAAATAACCTTGCATTGGCTAAAAGAAAGAGCCGAAAAAATATCAGGAATGAGAAAAGCAAAAGTTGCAATTAATGAAAACGATAAGGTAGTCCACCCCAGGTTAAATTTATCAAGGATATCAAAGCTGGAGCAAAACATATGCAAAGCTGATTTAGATGCATTTTTTGAAAAAGAAATGATTGTTGATCTTTCCTCTGTGCAGCCGATGGTAGCAGGGCCGGATTCAGTAAAGAATGTTTCTCCTCTTTCAGAAATAAAATCAAAAGAAATCAAAATAGACAAAGCTTTTATTCTCTCTTGTGTTAATAGCAGAGTAAATGATTTAGCAGAAGCCGCTGCTGTGGTAAGAGGAAAGAAAGTAGCAAATGGTGTTAGACTGTATATTGCAGCCGCATCAAGTGAAGTACAAAATGAAAGTGAAAAACGTGGTGATTGGCAGGCATTAATTCATTCAGGTGCAATTCCCCTTCCCCCTGGCTGCGGACCCTGCATTGGTTTAGGCGAGGGATTATTAGAAGATGGTGAAGTAGGCATTTCAGCAACAAATAGAAATTTTAAAGGAAGAATGGGTTCCCCAAAAGCTACAACTTATTTAGCTTCACCGGCGGTTGTTGCTGCTTCTGCTATTTCCAGTAAAATTGATTACGCATGGGAATATAGCCCTGGTAAAATATTCGCTGACATAAAATCAAATATAAAATCTAACAGAATAATTACCAAGACGGAAATAATAACAGGATTCCCTGAGTACATAGAAGGAGAAATAATTTTCTGTTACCATGATAATTTAAACACAGATGGGATTTATCCTGGGAAATATACTTACAATGATGATATTTCACCGGAAAAGCAAGCTAAAGTTGTTATGGAAAATTATGATCCTCAATTTGTTAATATAGCACAAAATGGAAATATACTTGCAGGAGGATTTAATTTCGGCACTGGAAGTTCTCGAGAACAAGCAGCAACTGCATTGAAATACAAAGGGATTCGACTGGTAATTGCCGGATCTTTTAACGAAACTTATAAGCGAAATGCTTTAAACAACGGTTTCTTATTGATTGAATGTCCGGCATTAGTTGTGGAATTAAAGATGAAATTTGGAAAAGGTAAGTTAACTGTCAAAACGAATTTAATAGCTTCAATTAATTTTAAGATATCAGAAATAAAACTAAATAAGTTTCTTAAAAATGATGACCAAAAAAAATATTATTTTGCCCCTGTGGGTAGAGCAGCCCAGGAATTAATTGCAGTCGGAAGTTTAGAAGGATGGACAAAATCTAAATTATGAGTAAATCGATATCACGTTCAATTTCGGAATTCGCAGTAAACCTTAATTATAATGATTTGCCGAGTGCTGTAATAGAAGAAGTTAAAAGATTTCTTTATGATTCAGTCGGGTGTGCTTTTGGCGGTAGCAGTACAAAAGATGTAAAGATAATTAGGGACATATATAAAAAGATGAGGGGCACTAAAGAATCCACCGTTATTGGTTTTGGGGATAAGCTGCCTGCACTAAATTCTGCGTTAATAAATTCTTTGATGATTCGCGCACTTGATTATAATGATGTATATTGGAAAGAGGATCCTTCTCATCCGTCTGATTTAATTCCTGTCGCTCTTGCAGTAGGTGAACTAGTAGATGCATCTATGAAGGAAGTCATTACGGCCATAGTGTTGGCTTATGAATTTGAACAAAGGCTTTGTGAATTTGCTGTTCCAGGAATAAGGGAAAGAAAATGGCATCATGCAACATTAACACAGTTTGTATCTCCTATTGTTGCAGGAAAACTTTTAGGATTAACTGTCGATCAAATGATAAATGCGATAGGAATAAATGGAAGCCATAATTATACTATTGGGGCCCCAACTGCCGGTAAATTAACTATGATGAAAAATACAGTTGATCCCTTGGCAGTTCAATCAGGTATATTTGCAGCGTTAATAGCTAAGAAAGGTTACTCTGGAACCGAAGAAATCTTTGAAGGCAAAGAAGGATTCATGGATTGCTTTTTCGGTTGGGATGCAAAGAAAAAAGAAGTCAATCCGGTAAAGGTTCAGGGAAATAATCTATCAAAAGACTGGCAATGGGATATAGAAAAGCTTATTGGGAATTTAGGAAGCAAATTTAAAATTCTTGAGTGCAGTATGAAAGCTTTCCCTACGGAAGCCTTGACGCATACTCATATTACTGCTGCACTTAAAGTAGTAAATTATAATAATATACTTTACGATCAAGTCGAATTGGTAAAAGTTACTACAATCGCACGTGCATGCGATATACTTTTTGATCCTCAAAAATACCGGCCAGAGTCTAGAGAGACTGCAGACCATTCACTTCCTTACTGTATAGCTGCCGCAATAGTTGATCATAAAATTACCCCACAATCTTTTTCCGAAGAAAAGCTGAAAGATCCGAGAATTTGGGAAGTGATTAATAAGATAAAAGGTGAAGCTTCGCTTGAATTTGAAAATATGTTTCCGGCAAAACAGCCTTCAATTGTATCTATTAAAACAAAAGATGGGAAAGAGTTTTCGGAATATATTGAATACCCGAAAGGCAATCCCAGAGAGCCAATGTCTATGGAAGAACTTGAGAATAAGTTTAATTCTTTATCAGGCAGTCTACTTTCCAAACAACAGCAAAATGAAATTAAGAATTTGATCTTCAAATGTGAAAGGAAGACTGTAAAACAACTTATGGAAAAATTAATAGTCAAATAATAATATATGGATAACAAAGGCCTAAAATCATCTACCGGACATCGTGGAGAAAAAATCCGTTCCGATTGTTATATTGAAATTGAAATAACTAAATCAAGTGGGATCAATATAGAGTTGAAAAGTAAAGTAGCTTCTTTATATGGGGCAGAAATAAAGAATCAAATATCTGCAATGTGCGGATTCTTTGGATTAAGAAATGCAAAAATCTTTCTTGAAGATTACGGAGCTTTGCCTTTTGTAATAGAAGCCCGGTTCGAGCATGCAGTTAATAATTTATTTCCTTCAAATGAGAGAGAATACTTACTCCCTTATAATAAGAACAATAACTATATCTCTTCAAAAGATAGGCTTCGACGGAGTAGGCTTTATCTTCCTGGCAATGAACCGAAATTTTTTCTCAATGCTGGACTTCATAAACCTGATGGTATTATATTAGACCTCGAAGACAGTGTAGCCCCATTAGAAAAAGATGCCGCCCGCCTTTTAGTTAGGAATGCATTGAGGTGCATTGATTTTTACGGCTCGGAAAGGATGGTAAGAATAAATCAACTGCCATTAGGATTAAAAGATTTGGAATATATAGTACCTAATAATGTTCATGTTATACTTATTCCCAAATGCGAAAACCCTGATCAGGTAATTGAAGTGAATGATCATGTTTTAAGAATTAAGCATGAAAATAATATTAAGAATGATATTTATTTAATGCCGATTATAGAAAGCGCTCTCGGAGTTATCAAATCTTTCAAAATAGCTGCGGCAGTAAAATCAAATTGCGCTCTTACTATCGGACTTGAAGACTATACCGCTGATATCGGAACTCATAGAACTATAGAAGGAAAAGAAAGCTTCTTTGCAAGAACAATGGTGGTAAATGCTGCAAAGGCTTCAGGTATTCAGGCAATAGATACAGTATTTTCAGATATTGCTGATATGGAGGGGTTAAAGCAAAGCGTTATTGAAGCAAAATCACTTGGCTTTGAAGGTAAGGGATGCATCCATCCTAGTCAGATCCCTATAGTACATAAATATTTTGAACCAACACCTGAGGAAATTGAAAAAGCAAAAAAGATAGTTCTAGCATTCGAAGATGCGCAATCAAATGGATATGGGGTTATATCAATCGGAAGTAAAATGATTGATGCACCGGTAGTTAAACGTGCTCAGCAAACTATCCGAATGGCTGTCTTAAATAATTTACTTGATGAAAACTGGAAGTGAATAAATGAAATTAATTAAAAACTCTGCTGGCAGATTAGTTCCCACTGAAGTTAACAGTCAAAAACAAATTCCTTTCAAGGGTGTAAATAAATATAAACCGTTAGGAACTAAGGCAAAACCACCTATAAGAACCTCTGTTGATTACCCGGAAAACGGAAATAAAAATGTTAGAAACTTAAAGGAAGCATTAAAAAAAGCAGGATTAAAAAATGGGATGACAATTTCAACTCACCACCATTTACGCGACGGAGATATCTTAACAAATTATTTATTTGACATCATTCATGAGATGGGAATAAAAAATATTCGCTGGTTCCCAAGCGCTTCCTTCCCTGTGCACGAACATTTAATAAAATATCTAGAAGATGGTACTATTCATCATATAGAAGGAAGTATGAATGGCCCTCTTGGTAAATTCACTACCGAGGGGAAAATGAAAGGTACCGGAATATTAAGATCTCATGGAGGAAGATATCAAGCTGTACAAGACGGCGAGGTACATATTGATATTGCTGTAATTGCTGCACCTACAGCAGACTCTTTCGGCAATGCTAATGGAGTTAACGGTAAGTCGGCATCCGGCCTTATTGGTTTCGCACTAGTAGATTCAGAATACGCCGATAAAGTCATTGTTGTTACCGATAATCTTGTCCCCTTCCCTTGTGTACCTTGGCAGATTCAAGGCAACAATGTCGATTATGTCGTTCAAGTCGATTCTCTTGGCAATTCATCAAAAATTGTATCTGGCACAACTGAAGTTACTAAATCACCGGACAGGTTATTAATTGCAGAATATGTTGCCCAATTTATTGATGAAGCTGGTATAATGAAAAACGGATTTTCATTTCAAGCCGGCTCCGGAGGAACTAATCTCGCTTTCGTCCTTTATTTAAAAGAAAGAATGAAGAAGAAAGGAATAAAAGCACGCTTTGTTAGGGGAGGCTCTACAAAATATCTGGTTCAACTGCTTGAAGAAGGATTAACAGATTATATTCTTGATGGACAGACATTTGATCTTGAAGGCGTTAGAAGCATGAGAGAAAATCCAAATCACATAAATACTAGCCCTTTTACAAGCTATAACTTTCACGGCAAAGGGAACTTTGCTTCTATTGTTGATGTAGCGGTTTTAGGCGCAACAGAAGTCGACATAAAATTCAACGCCAATGTAGTAAGTCATTCAGATGGTTATCTTCTGCATGGAATCGGCGGTTGGCAGAATTGTCTTTATTCAAAGTGTTCAATTCTTGCAGTACCGTCATTTAGAGATAGAATCCCTGTCATAATCGATAAAGTAACGACTCTTTGCGGCCCTGGCGAATTGATAGATGTTGTAATTACAGAACGCGGCATTGCAATAAATCCCCGGAGAAAAGACTTAATAAAAGTAATGGCAAATTCTTCGCTGCCAATAAAATCCATCAAAGAAATCAGAGATGAAGTTTATTCAATTTGCGGCAAGCCTTCTAAACTAGAAATTGACCATAATAAAGTTGTTGCATTAGTTAAATGGGTTGATGGGACTGTACTGGATTCAATTTTTAAATTAAAAAAGAAATAACATATTCTAATAAAATATTTGTATCCGTATTATTTTTCAAACGGAGACATTTCAGTACTCAGTATCCAGTTTTCCATAATTGATTACTGCACTCATTATCCTCATTTTAGATATTTCTCTTTGTTAGCAATCATATCCAGAATAATTCCTTCACGAAGAGCATATTCTGAAACAGTTATGTTTTTAAGTTTAAACATTTCGAAAACCTTTTTAAGAATCAAAACTCCAGCTGGGATTATATCTGCACGTTTAGCCTCCAATCCGCCGATAGTTAACCTCTCTCGGGGAGTCTTTTTACTAAGTACTATCTCCGCAACTTTAAAAAACTCTTCAGCAGTAAAAGTAAATCCGTTCATGGACTTTATTTGAGTCCCGTTTCTTATGTAACTGATCATAGAAGCAACAGATTGAATAGTTCCGGAAGAGCCCACAGCAAGTTCAATATGTTCGTTCAGGCAAATATTTTTATTTGAAGCAATCGATTCTTCAATATAGTTTGAGCATTCATTGATATGCTCGGAAAATAAAACATAACTTGGGAAATACTTCCTTGTTAATCTAACAGCGCCGATCTTTACACTCTCAGCAAATGCAGGGTGACTGTTGTCTCCGAGTACAAATTCGGTGCTCCCTCCGCCAATATCGATACATAATACTCGTTTATTGGAAATATCAAGTGACTTCTTCGCCCCTAGATATATTAAATTCGCTTCTTTGTTACCGTCAATTATTTCAATATGAATACCGGTATTTTCCTGTACTGCATTTATAAAATCATTTCTGTTGAAAGCTTCCCTTACTGCACTTGTGGCAACCGCTCTTATCTGTGCGTCATAATAACTAGCGAGTTGTTTAAATCGTCTGATAATCTCGATAGATTCAGAAACTTCCTCTTTCGAAATTAAATTCAATCCTTCACCCTTGTGAGAGCCTAGTCTTATGATTTCTTTTTCACGGTCTATTATCTTAAACAAATCTTTCTTTTTCAACTCTGCAATTATGAGATGAAAAGAATTTGTACCCATATCAATAGCGGCTATATATTTAGACTGCATTTTCCACTTTTTCTTTATTCTTCAATAATAAAGTACAAACCTCATATACTTCATCGACATTTATATCATCTAGCAGTTCCGATTTCCGGATAAACTTTTTATTCTCCCCTATAGGGGCCCAATTAAATGGATTTGTAGGGCCAAATAATGAAACCTGCGGTGTATTGGTTGCTCCGGCTACGTGCATTATTCCGGTATCGTTTGAAACAAATAAATCAGACATTGAAATTACTGCCGCAACTTCAGATATCTTTTTGTTTATAAACTGTCCCATTTCAAATTTAAAGTTAGTCTTTATAAATTCAATCTCTTCTTTATCAGCAGAACTACCAGTGAGGTAGAATCTTACCGGATATTTTTCTTTCAATTTTTCCATTAACATTATGAACTTTTTTAACGACCAGCGGTTTGGAATTTTCCCGGCACCAACATGGAAACCTATCAAAAACTCATCCCTACTCAAATTAATTTCGGAAATAAATTTTTCCGCAACTGCAGTATCTTCTTTATCAAAGGAAATTTCAGTTTGAAAATTATTTGTAGATATACCGAACGGACGTATTAAATCAAGGCTTCTTTCTGCAACATTTGAATCAGGATATTTTCGCCAGTCAATGTTCACCCTTCTATCAAATAGAAAAGCACTTTTATTTTGTATGCCGTCAAGGCTGTTTGCGCCTATTCTTATTTTAGAATTTGAAATACGAGCAATTAAGTTACTCGTGAAAGATATTGAAACAGTCACCGGTACAATTGCTATATCATATCCTTCACGAAGCAGATTATAAAAAGCTCTCAAATATCTTAGGTCAAAAATCCTTTTCTTATCGAAATTAAAAAGTCTGTCAATATATTTATTTTTAATAACACCGTGATAATTTGAAGGACTGGTTATAAGAGTAATAGTGCTTCCGGGAAATGTTTCTTTTATAGCGCGAAGTAGAGATACACCAGCTAATAAATCGCCTAGCTGGTTATGCTGACGAACAACTATAAATTTTTTAGGGAGGCCAATATCAAGGCTTTTATTTTCATCAATCGAAAAAAGCTTTTTAACAAACCAATATATTAGCTTCGACATAGTCCTTTTGAAAATCATACTATAATGATAAATGATTCTCTAAATTCAATTCAATAAATTCCTCCTTGCGCTTGAATTTAGCTCTTCTCCCCTGTGTTATTCTTATCTTCTTTTATCTCAATAAAATCGACTTCTTCAGCATCTTTATATTTGGGATTAGCTTTAGGTTTCTGCTGCCTTGTTTCCGGCCCCCTATAAGCATGCATAAAATATCGTAAGAAGACTCCCAATGCCTTCATTAAAATGTAAAATATAATTAGCCAAAAAAAGAACTCAAATATCAACTTTCTATCCTTCTTGTCTCGGGTTTAAAATATTCCGTAAATCCTCTATCTTCTCTGAAAATCTGTTTAAACAATTCATTAAAATCTTCATCACTGTTTACAAAATCAATATCTGAAGAATTAACAATCAACAGCGGCGTTTCGTTATATCTGAAGAAAAAGTGATTGTAAGCTTCTCCTAACTCTTCAATATAACTCATAGTAAGGTTTCTCTCAATTTTTCTATTTCTTTTCTTTATATTGTACATTAGCCTATCTACACTGGATTGTAAATATACAACTAGATCCGGCTTGCGCAGGTTTCGAGCCAGAAGCGGGAATAAAGCTTCATAAAGCTTCAGTTCTTCACCTGTAAGATTTAAGTAAGCAAAAATTTTATCTTTATCAAACAAATAGTCGCATACAATATATTCTGTGAATAAGTTTTCTTGATTTAGCTCTTGCTGCTGCTTAAATCGGTTTATAAGAAAGAACATTTGAGTTTGAAAAGCATACTGCCTTCTATCACCGTAAAATTTCTCAAGGAAAGGATTAACTTCAAATTGTTCAAGTATTAATTCTGCGTTTAGCTTTTCTTTTAATTTACGAGCCAGAGAGGTTTTACCTGCTCCAATTACTCCTTCAATCGAGATGTATCTTACTTCCGAATTTTCGCTCAATTTTCTCTCACTCTTGTTTATAATATTTCTGCGGTCAATCTTCTTATTATATATTTTTCAGAAACATCAGAACAAATATCACAAATTTTCCTGTTTAATGCAGGGTGAACTAGTTTTCCCTCAATTTCACATAAGGGTACTAGAACAAAATCACGCTCAACAATTCCTTTATGCGGTATTGTAACATTTTCATCCGAATAAATCAAATCATTAAAAAATAAAAGGTCTAAATCGATTTCTCTCGGCCCCCATTTTATTGAATTTCTCCGCCCAAGTCCTTTCTCAATCCCTTTAAGAAAAATAATTAAATCAAGAAAATCCTTCCCGGTATTTAACTTTATTACGGCATTAAAAAAATTATCCTGTCCTTTAACTCCATATGGTTTGGTCTCATATACCGATGAGGCAACAACTACTTTTGAGTTAGGATCGTCCTTTATTTTAGTAACTGAACTCTTGAGGTAATTTAATTTATCTCCTTTATTTGACCCCAATCCGATATATGCGATATTATTTGCCAATTTCCTCCCGTGCCTTTACTACCTCTACCTCAACGCAGTCAACAACACCGCCGAGTGGTGGATTATTTTTCCTGATCCTTACAGCAATTTTCTCAATTTGATCAAATTTAGTTAATAAGCCGTCGGCTATCCTTGTCGCTAATGTTTCAATCAGGTAATACTTTTGCTCAAGTGCAAGCTGATACATAAACTTGTATGCCTTATCGTAATCGATTGTCTGTTTCAAACTGTCTCTTATTGCGGCATCTTTGAAATCGGTATAAATATCAACATCGGCTTCAAATTTTCCTCCAACGCTTTGTTCTTCGGAAAGTACTCCGTGGTATGCGTAAAAAACAGCTTTCTTAATTCTAATAATATTTAACATATAATATCAAGTAATAAATTCTTTGTTTTGTACTGCAATTTAATATTTTCTATCTAAAGTCCTTCATTGCAATTACACCCAATGCACGCCCTGAGTGAGTTCCCTCCCTCCGGTAAGAGTGAAGAATATTGTTCATTTCATATGAACAAAGAGAAGATACCTGAATGTTTTTTATTGAAATACCGAAATTCAAAAGTATATCATAATTAACCTGCCAAACACTAAGAAAGGTTTTTTCTCTTTCATATAGCATATATTTATTATCAAAAAGCTCAGCGACCTCCTTACCAACTTCATATTTTTTTTGATTTATGGACGGGCCGATATATGCAATTAGATCTTCCGGCAAAGATCCAAAATCTTCCTTTAGCTTTATAAGTGTTTTCAATAATATTTTCTTTTGTGTACCTCGCCATCCGGAATGTACCGCTGCAATTACTTTTTTATTGTTATCATATAAAAATATAGCACAACAGTCTGCAGAACTAATTGCTAGCCCAATATTCATTTTATTTGTTATCATTGCATCACTTTCTCCGATCTCGCCGCCGCTCGATACATAAGTAATTGTATCACCGTGCGCTTGCCTTTGTAGAGATATATTTTCAAGTTTTAGATTAAGCCTTGAAAAAAATATCTCCCGGTTTTCATTTACTATATTTTTATCGTCACCTACAGATTGCGAAAGATTAAAAAAATAAGGAGCTTTCCTATCAGCACCTATTTTAGTGCTAAAACCGAAGACTATCTCCGCGTTTCTGTTAAAAATATGAGGTTTAATTATCAGCAAAGTACAGCCAATTCTATAAATATTTCAACTACAAACTTACGCAAATAAAATGAAGTATTAGGAGCTTCTTTACTTTTTGGAATAAACAAAATTACTACTTTTTTAATAGCTTGATTATGTATAAAAATAAGTTATTGGAGGTTTTGGTGGACAAATACAAATAGCAATAAGGCTGACATTAAAATTAAAAAAGGAAGATCATAAAAATTTGTTTATTAATGAATAAAGTTAAGTAAAATGATTAATATAAATTATTATAATCCCCAATTCAATCAATTGAGAGTGGGCGCTGTAAGTATTATATTTTCAAGTCGAAAACAGAAAATTAAAGGATGCGATTTTGAAAATATTAGTTTGTAATGATGATGGTATCGATTCACCTGGAATTTATGCACTTGCTGAATCTTTAAGGGAAATTGGTGATGTTACGGTAATTGCCCCCCAACTGGAACAAAGCGCAGTAGGTCATGCAATTACTATGCAGATACCTTTACGCGTTACCAAATCTTATAAAAACGGCGAGTTTTTCGGTTATGCTGTTAACGGTACTCCCGCAGATTGTGTAAAAATAGGAATTAGAAATTTAATGGATGCATCGCCTGACTTAGTAGTCTCCGGCATCAATCATGGTTCAAACACTGCAATAAATATAATATATTCAGGTACTGTTTCTGCTGCAAGAGAAGCCGCCATTATGGATGTTCCTTCCATGGCAGTGTCGGTAACAAATCATGCGGTTACCGATTTCAAGTTTGCTGCTAAAGTTTCTAAGCTCCTGGCATCAGAGCTATATAAAAGAGAAATTTCCAAAGGCACATTGCTTAATGTAAATATCCCGGATGTCCCGCCAGATCAAATTGAAGGAATTTTACTGACCAAACAAGGTAAATCCAAGTGGGATGATATTTATGAACAAAGGGTTGATCCGTTCGGTAAAAATTATTTTTGGCTTACAGGTAAATTGATTGAAGTAGATAAGGAGCTCGATTTCGATCAAGTTGCAATTAAAAAGAATTATGTCTCAGTCTCACCAATACATTTTGATCTTACTGACTATGAGACTTTCGAAAAAATGAAGACCTGGAATATTGAAAGGATATTAAATGGCAAGCATTAATTCTGGCACCGGTAAATCAATTAAAATCTTTCAAATAGATGCTTTCACAGACAAACCTTTTGGCGGAAATCCAGCAGGCGTTGCCTTCGGAGATAATCTTTCCAAGGAAGATATGCAATCAATTGCGAGAGAAATGAATCTTGCCGAAACAGCATTTTTAAGCCCCCCTTCCGATACTTTGGCAATGGAAGGTAAAGCTGATTATAATCTCAGATGGTTTACTCCCACAATGGAAGTAGACCTCTGCGGCCATGCGACAATTGCTTCACTGCATTTCCTAAATGAAAATGGACTGCTTAAAAATAACTCAGTTATAAAGTTTGATACTCTATCAGGAATTTTAAAGTGCAGAATAGAGAACGGTAAATATTTTATGCAGATCCCTTTATACAAATTAATTGAATACAGCGAGCAAAAACCCGATATACTTGAATCACTCGGCTTGACGGAAAATGCCCTCGATCCTGCCGTTCCATTCATTATGCTTGAAAATGGTTATCTCTATATTTATGTAAAGAAACTTTCTACTTTAAGAGAACTCAAACCTAATTTCAAGGAACTTTTAAGACTTCAACTCCAGCTAAATTTCGGAGGCGCAGTAGTCTTTACTCTTGAAACCATCGATAAGGGAAGTTTTGCACATTTAAGATTCTTTGCACCCTTCTTCGGCATAGATGAAGACCCGGTTACTGGATCTGCTAATGGCCCTCTTATTACGGTATTAAATAAATTAAGTTTTATTAAGATCGGTAATGAGGAGATTAATTTGACATTTGAACAGGGAGACATTATTAATAGACGAGGCAGAGTCGGAGTAAAATTTATCCCGGCAATTAACGAACTTTATATTTCAGGTAATGCTGTTACAGTCCTAAAAGGAGAGATGTTTCATTGAGTAATAGGCAGACTCATGTTTAATTTCGAAAAAATCAGTCTAGATTTTTCATTCCCTTCTATTCTGTTCTTTTTGTTTTTAATATTATTGATAGGTTATGCAGTTTATACTTATCGCTATACAATACCCGAAATACCAAGAGCAAAAAAAGTCTTTCTTATAACACTAAGGTCACTTGCCCTTTTGCTTCTTCTTTTTGTTTTCTTTGAGCCTGTTTTAACACTAGCAAGAAAAAAAGTTCTTGAGCCAATAAATCTAATATTTCTTGATAACTCAAGATCAATTCAAATCAAAGACGGCACTAATAGAGAGCAAACCGAAAAAGACTTCCTAATTGGGCTTAAGCAAAAGAATTTAACCCGAAACTCTATGCTTTTTACATTCGGTTCAAAAGCTAATAGCTTTAGTTATGACAGCTTACAATACCTAAACTTTTCCGAAGGCAGTACAAATTTTGCCGGCATATTCTCACAAGTTTCAAAGATTAATCGAAATATTTCATCCATTGTTATCGTAAGCGACGGAGATATCAACGACGGCCCGGATCCATTACATTCAGCAATTAAAATGAATATCCCGATATATACTATAGGAATCGGCGATTCAACTACTAGAAATGATATAGCAGTTAAGAACGTTCTTTATAATCAGATGATATATGCCGGCACACCGACATCTATTGTTGCTTCAATTGGCAACACAGGGTTTTCTAATAAAAATGTTACAGTTTCACTATACGAAAACGACGTTTTCATCCAGCAGAAAAATATTTCGCTAAGCCAGGATGGAATACAAAATGTTGACTTTGCGTACACTCCTAAATCCGGCGGTGAAAAGAAACTCTCTGTTGTTGTATCAAATACTCCCGGAGAATTTACTTTTGCAAACAATAGAAAAGTATTTTTCTTAAACGTTTTGAGCAACAAGGTAAAGGTACTCATCCTTGCAGGAAGCCCTTCTTCCGATGTATCTTTTATTAAGAACACCTTGAGATCGGATGATAATTTTTCAGTCAGTTCAATAACTCAATATGCTGCAGATAAATTTGTAGAAAAAGGAGTAAACCGGCAAAGATTGATCGATAGTGCAAACATATTTTTCTTAATCGGCTTTCCTTCTAAAGAGACTCCTTCGCAGTTGTTTCAGTCTGTATTAAAAGATATTTCCGATAAAGATAAACCTTTTTTTATTTCACTCTCAAGCGGAGTTGATTTTTCAATACTGAAAAGCTTTCAAGGCGAACTCCCTTTTATTATAGGGAATGTCAGCAACGATTATCTCGAGATTCAGCCTGATATTTCTGCAAATCAAATGGACAATCCTTTACTGCAAAACAATGCTGCCAACCCAATTGCTGCATGGGATAATCTTCCGCCGGTACTTCAGCCGAATGTTAATTTAAAAGCTAAACCGGAAAGTGACATTATTTCTAAAGTAAAAATAAATAATACCCCAATAAATAGGCCTTTGATTCTTACTCGAACCCTCGGTAGTAAAAAATCAATTGCAGTTCTAGCAAAAGACATCTGGCGCTGGAAACTTGAAACAGCACCTCAAAACCTGGATTTGTTCGATAGATTTATTATCAGCAGTGTAAAATGGCTAAATATAAAAGAGGATCACAAGCAGGTTACTATTAAAACATCTAAAAAATTATATTCCCTGGGTGAACAAGTTGAATTTAATGCCCAGGTTTATGACCAGACTTTTAATCCGGTTTCGGATGCCGATGTAAACGTAAATATAAAATCCCGTACTGAAAATTATGAAGTAAACTTAAATCCTATCGGAAATGGGTTGTATGAAGGTACTATTCAAATTAACCAGCCGGGAGATTACACATTTACCGGGGATGCCCTTCAAAATAATACTAAACTCGGGATGGACAACGGGAAATTTAATGTCGGCGAAGTTGATATCGAAATGTTAAATCCCAGGATGAATTATGATTACCTATCCCTTTTGTCAAACCAAACCGGAGGGAAGTTCTTTTACAATTCTAATTTCAATCAGCTTTATACAATATTGAAAGAGTTAAATAAAAAATCCTCTAAAGAAAAAGTAGAAGTAAGTGATATAAACCTTTGGTCAAATGAGTGGCTGCTGGCTGCGGCAATCTTATTATTCGGTTTAGAATGGTTCTTTAGGAAAAGGGCTGGAATGCTATAGTCAGCACATGATTGCAGTATTGAGAAATTGAAAAGGTAAAAAGAGGATACAATCAGAATATTTAATAATCATAATTCAAATAAAGATTAGTTAATATTTATATTACATTTTTAAGCCAAAATTTATTAGCAGATTATTAAAGGTTTTAATCAATGGCCTTCGCTGCTTCAGCATTATTCGATATCCTTTTGCCGCGCATTTGTCCCGGATGCGATTGCAAACTAACAGCAGAAGAAAGATTTGTGTGCAATGATTGTCTTAATAAAATTGAAATGGTTAATTCAGAAAGCCAGCATTACAATTTTGCAAAAATATTTATTCCTAAGAAATTTGTTACAGGCTTTATAGCCCTCTATCATTTTGAAAAGGATAAAGAGCTTCAAAAAATTATTCATGCATTAAAATACAACCAGAAATTTTTGCTGGGAATATTTCTCGGAGAGATGTTAGGACAGACTTATCAAAATCTTTTTAACGACTGGAAGATAGATTTAATTTTACCTGTGCCGCTTCACCATATTAAAAAGGCAGAACGCGGCTACAACCAATCTCAGTTCATTGTTAAAGGTATAAACAAGGTGCTGAATACAGATGTAAAAGTAAATATTTTACGAAGGAAAAGATTTACGCAGTCTCAAACCCACCTGAATCAACACGAAAGAGAAGAAAATGTATGCGGCGCTTTTGGGGTTAAAAATCCGAAATATATTACCGGAAAAAGTATCCTGGTAATTGATGATGTTATTACTACAGGGGCGACAATAAACGAATGCGCAAAAGTGTTATTGGACAATGGTGCATTAAAAGTATATTCCGCTTCAGTGGCTATTGCTGACTAATTGAATTACATTCTTTCTGGGGCACTGACGCCAAGGATTGTTAATCCGTTCTTTATTACTATTTTTGCTGCTATAGCTAATGCTAGCCTTGCTTCGGCAAGATCTTTTTCCGAGCCAAGTATTCTGCAGAAAGTATAAAACTTATGGAATGCCGAAGCGAGATCTTCAAGATATGTACATATTTTATGAGTTTCAAAAATCTCTGCACTTAATAATACTTCATTCTTGAATTGGTGAAGCTTTCTTAGAAGCTGCTGCTCTTCGCCTGTTGAAAGCAAATTTAAATTAGATGTTGAAGAGTGAAGGTTTTCCTTCTCTATCATCTTAATTATCGAACAAATACGTGCATGTGCATATTGCAGATAAAAGACAGGGTTCTCATCAGTTTGTTTTTTTGCAAGTGTTAAATCAAAGTTCATATGTGTCGTTATGCTCCGCATATTAAAAAAGTACCTGACTACATCGGCACCGGCTTCATCAACAAGCTGATCTAATGTTATATAATTTGCCTTTCGCGTCGACATCTTAACAACTTCATCGCCGTCCATTATTGTTACGAACTGGTGTATCAAAACTTTCACTTTATCAACCTCATAGCCGAGCGCTTTAAGCCCTGCAAGTACATCCGGATAAGTAGCATTATGATCTGAACCGAAGATATCAATCATTATATCATATCCTCGGCTAAATTTCTCTACATGGTAAGCTATATCTGGAAGCCGGTATGTTGGTTCACCTGTTGATTTAACAATAACTTTATCCTGCTCATTCCCCAATTCAGTAAGCTTTAACCAGGTAGCTCCCTCTTTTTCGTACGCAAGGCCTTTTGTTTTAAACGCTTCAATGGTTTTTTTAATCTTCCCTTCCTCGTACAGAGAGTTCTCATTAAAAAATATTTTGTGCATTATCTTTAGCTGCTCTAAAGAATTCTTTATATCTTTAAATATTTCTGATTCAGCCTTTTGTTTGAATATACCTTCTGCCGCTTCATTAGCCAGCTTATCACCGAATTCATCAAAAAGGCCATTAGCAATATCTTTAATATATTCGCCCTGGTAATAATCTTCAGGGAATTCTAATTTATTTCCGAGTAATTCCAGGTATCTAAGCCTTACAGAATCACCCAATACCCGCATCTGCCTTCCTGCATTGTTGAAATAATATTCCCGGTCTACAGAATAGCCAACCCACTCGAGTAAGTTTGCAATTGTATCTCCAAAAACAGCGTTTCTTCCATGCCCTACTGTTAAAGGCCCGGTAGGGTTTGCAGATACGAATTCTACATTTGCCTTCTTACCCTTATATTTTTTAGAGCGCCCATAATTATCCCCACCTGCTAAAATCTCCTTTGTAATTTGAGCTATAAAATTAGGAGTGAAAAAAAAGTTTATAAAACCAGGCCCGGCAATTTCCATCTTTTTGATAACATTTGAATCTACCGGCAGGGCAGCAATAATTTCCTCTGCAATTTGACGCGGATTACGCTTCAAGCTCTTTACTAAAAGCATAGCAGCATTCGATGAGTAATCACCATGAATTTGTACCTTCGGAATATCAAAAGTTATTTTGATATCAGTTAAATACTTTAAGTTATCTGCTGCTTTGTTAAAAAGAGCATGTAAGTATTCTTCCAAAACTTATCCTTTATTTATTAAATCAACAAAATCAGAAATAGAATTATTTATTCCGGCTTAACTTTTTTAGGCCTTCCTACCCGTTTTTTTACCGGCTGCACAGTCTGAAGAATCGGATCAGTTACTTCGATAATACCTGCATCACCCCATAATTTTTCTAGGTTGTAAAAATCCCTGGAATCCTTTTTAAATATATGAACAATCACATCTACATAATCCATTAGAATCCATGATAGTGCTTTGTATCCTTCTACATGCCAATGACGAATTCCTTCATCACGTAAACTACTATCAATTTCATCAGCAATCGCTTTTACCTGGGTGTCTGAATCTGCTGAACATATGACGAAGAAATCTGACATGGTCGTCAGCTTCCTTAGATCCATTATCTTAACGTCATATCCTTTTTTATTAAAAATCAGATCAGTTATTTTATTGGCTAATTTTTTTGAATCCAATTCTTTACCTTTATTGATATGGTTTTAATGTATTAAAATCTTTTCCTATTACCAAAGAGACATCCAACAAATAATCACTATTCATAAGCTGAATTACATTTTTTGAACTAATTCCTAGTGAATCTGCTACTCGCAGTGCGTTGATCATATTCCCTGTCCGGTCTATGACAATTGATTTTTCAACATCGTATGAAATATAATTCCCCGTCTGGACAACATCAAAATTATGCTTACGCAAAAAATCCGTCAGCTTATCGGCTACTCCGGAAACGCCGCATCCGTTAAGAACTTCTACCTGAATTGTAGATGATACCGGCTTCTTTTGAACATTAAAATCTTCAATAGTATTTGAACGGAATTTAATATAAAAAGAATATGACAGGTAAACCGTTAGGACGGCAAGAACCGGAATGATGATATTTAAAAATTGATTAGCTGAAAGACGCTTAATTTTGAATCCGATATAATCCTTAGGCTGCTGGTTTCCCTTCACTTATTTACTCAAATGAAACAGATTATTTCTTTCATCTTCCAAAGAATGGGTTTTCTAAACTATTAGATAAACCAAAGCCGCCCATATACGAATAAGGTGAATAGTATCCGCCGTAAGGCATATTACTGTATTCTAAAGAAATTGAAAAATCTTTCCAAGGTTTGTAGTTTATCGCGGCTCTGTCTATATAAACTCCATTAATGCTTTTATTGAACTGGCTGCCTAATGTACTGTAAGGTGCATTAACAACACTTGCAGCTAACTGAACATTCAACTGGTCATTAAACTTATATGATAAATTATTAGTATATACTCCCAGTGCAAGCCCTTGTCCTCCGAATGATGAATATGACATGCTGTATGATTGATCCATCTTAAAATTCTGAGGATTAATAAATCCAAATAAAGATGGACTTATAGATTGTGAAACTATTCCCTCTCTTACATCGCTTGTTGGGAAATCAGAACTTTTAAATTGTGCTAATGCCGTCATTGAAACAATTACGACGAACATCATTACCAGCTTTTTCATACAACACCTCAAAATTTCATAAGAATATTAATCATTTGATCAAACAAAATCAATGAATTTAGACCTTGAATTAACCAAATTGTTAAATAAATTACATTATTTTTTCTATCTTATTGCGTTTATTTACAATTACGACTTTAGGTTTATGCTTTCTTGCTTCTTCATCGGTCATTTGGGAATAAGCAATAATTATTACCTCGTCACCCACTGCGCCTAACCGCGCTGCCGGGCCATTTAAACAAATTATTCCAGTGTTAGACTGTCCTTCAATGGTATAAGTTTCAATCCGGCTTCCTGTGCTCATATTTACCACCTGTACTTTTTCATTTGGTAATATATCTGCTGCCTCCAGCAAAGTACCGTCAATTGTTATGCTCCCTTCATAATAAAGCTCAGCCATAGTTACCGTAGCTCGGTGTATTTTTGAGCGAAACATTTCTCTATTCATAAAAGCCTGTTAAATTTCAACAAGCTAATATACTTAGAAGCAAATAACCGATTCAAGGTTTAATTGAAGCAATTATTTCATAAGTTATACTTTTCCAACTCTTTGAATAATATTCATTGTCCTTTATTAGCCAATTTTTGCTTTTACTTACGTAACTAAGACCTACATTGATTCTAAGTACTATATAATAGGCATATAAAGGGCATGTTAACGGCATCCTAATGGCATGTTAACGGCTTCTTTTAAGAATTTTAAGCCATTAGGATGCCGTTTACATGCCATTAACATGCCATTTATGTCCCTTTTAGGTGGTAAGTAGATAGTAGGAATGCCGGTCTTCCGCTATTTAACCCATTTGAGCTAAAATATATACTTTCTGAATATTTCCATCTGGAAAGCATTATTTAACCCTTTAAGATTAAACAAAGAAAATTTCCGATATGTGCCCAAATACTATGATTTACTGGAATATCATTCAATTAGAAAACATTTTGGGGGGGAGAAGGGAAAATAAAGAAAATTCTATTTCTCACTTGACAAATAAATTTTCTGTTTTATATTTGTATTACAAAATATGAAAAAGATTTCTGGGACATATTATAACACAAACAAATCAGTAAGCCTCACTTGGTGGTGGTGGCTTGGTATGTGCAATAATATGACCCAGTAACTCTGAGATAAATATTTTAATACCTAAACCCTTCTCAGGCAAACTGGGAAGGGTTTTTTTATTTTAAGGCGTAATATGAAATTTGAACAATTTAAAGAGCTTGCAAAAGATTATAATCTAATACCGGTTTTTGAAACTATTACAGCTGATCTGCTGACCCCTGTTTTGGCTTATTTAAAGATTCGAGAAACCGGTAAGCAGAGTTTCCTATTGGAATCTGTTGAAGGCTCAGCAAATATGGCGCGGTATTCATTTATCGGTAAGGATCCGCAGCAGATTATTCAGAATAAAGGTATTGATATAACAGAATCCGTCAATGGAAGTAAAAGCACTTTTAAGAAAAATATTTTTGAATATATCAGGGAAGAACTGAAAAAATATAAGCAGCCTAAGATTAACGGCCTGCCCGATTTTACAGGCGGGATTGTCGGATACCTTGGATATGAAAACATTTCATTGATTGAAAGGGTAATAAAATTTCATTCCGAGAGCTTCGACAACCCTGATTCAATTCTTGGAGTTTACCAGACAATCCTAGCCTTTGATCATTATAAGCATCAGATAATTTTAATAACAAATGTAAAAATAGAAAAGAACTCAAATCTTGAAGAACTATTCAATGAAGCAAAAGAAATTCTATCATCTCTTAGAAATGATCTTAAGAAACCTGTCAAGTATAATTCCGATTTTTTGCTGGACGGCGAGCTAAATTCAACTATTGAGAAAGACGATTTTTACAAGCAAGTTGAATCCGGGAAGCACAATATCGTTGAAGGAGACATTTTTCAAATCGTACTTTCCAAAAGGTTCTCCTCAAAGTATAAAGGCGATTTGTTGAATGTGTATCGTGCACTTAGAATTATCAACCCTTCTCCGTATATGTATTTCTTGGAGTTTGGAAATGACTTTTCGATAATCGGGACTTCGCCGGAAGATTTACTAAAAGTTAAAAACAGGAAAGCTCAGCTTCTGCCGATTGCGGGGACAAGGCGGCGAGGCAGAAACCCTGAAGAAGATAATATGCTTGAGCAAGATTTGATTAATGACCCTAAAGAACAGGCAGAGCACACTATGCTAGTTGATTTAGGAAGAAATGATCTTGGTAGAGTGTGTAAATATGGCTCCGTTAATGTTGTTGATAAAATGAAAGTACAAAGATATTCTCATGTAATGCATATGGTTTCAAAAGTAGAAGGAATACTTTCAGAAGAAAAAGATACTATAGATGCTTTAATGTCTTGCTTTCCAGCGGGCACAGTTACTGGTGCACCTAAGATACGTGCAATTCAATTAATTGATAATTATGAAAAGCTGGAAAGAAATGTTTACGCAGGGGCTGTAGGGTATTTCGATTTTTCGGGCAACCTTGATATGTGCATTGCAATTAGAACTCTATTTGCAAAAAAGGATATAGTATACTGGCAGGCCGGTGCCGGTATTGTGGCTGACAGCCGTCCCGAGCTTGAAGCAAAAGAGATTATGAATAAATCAGCGGCTATGGTAAACGCTTTAAAATATGCAGAGGTGATAGATGAAAGTACTGGTAATTGATAATTACGATTCATTCACTTACAACCTGGTTCAGCTTCTAGGGAATCTCAGCTGCAAGCTGATTGTTAAACGGAATGATGAAGTAAATGAATCTCAAATAGAAGATATAAGCCCGGATAAGATTGTTGTATCGCCCGGTCCTGGGCGGCCGGAAGATTCTAATGCTTCATTGACAGCATTTGAAAATTTCGGTAATCAAATCCCGATACTCGGTGTTTGCTTAGGCCACCAGGCTATGGGATATGTCTACGGCGGCAAAATAGTTAAGGCACCTGTACTTATGCATGGAAAAACTTCTACAATAAGGCACGATGGCAAAACTATTTTTAAGAACATACCTCAGGATTTTAAAGCTACTAGATACCATTCACTTGTAGTTGAAAGAGAATCACTGCCGGCAGAGCTTGAAATTTCTGCCGAGACAGATGACGGCAGCATAATGGCAATAAGGCATAAGAATTTTCCTGCGGAAGGCATTCAATTTCATCCTGAATCCTTTTTGACAGACGAAGGCATTAACATTATTAAAAATTGGCTATCCCGATAATTGATCCGTATTTACTTGGAGGCATTATGATAAAAGAATATTTGGAAAAAGTAATTGACAAAGAGGATTTGTCCTTCGAAGAATCATTTGCCGCAATGAGCGAAATAATGAGCGGCAACGTAAACAACTCTCACCTTGCAGGTTTTCTAATAGCACTGAAAACCAAAGGTGAAAAGCCTTCTGAAGTTGCTGGATTTGCTAAAGCTATGCGGGAAAAAAGTATTAGGATTCATTGCGATGACAAGAACGCTATTGATGTCTGCGGGACAGGCGGAGATAATTCCGGCAGCTTCAATATTTCTACAGCAACGGCATTTGTGGTTGCAGGTGCCGGAGTGAAAGTCGCAAAACACGGGAACCGTTCTATCTCGAGTAAAAGTGGCAGCGCCGATGTTCTTCAATCTCTTGGCATTAATATCAATCTTTCTAAAGAACAATCAGAGGAGGCTTTAAATAAAATCGGTATAGCATTCCTTTTTGCTCCTCTTTATCATCCGGCAATGAAATATGCAGGGGTAGTAAGGAAAGAGCTTGGAATGAAGACTGTTTTTAATATGCTTGGCCCATTGACTAACCCCGCAAGAGTAAAGAAGCAAATCATAGGCACATATAATTTAAAAGCTGCGAGAGTAATGGCAGAAGCCGCACAGTACCTTGAGATGGATAAGGTTTGTTTCCTTTGCGGTGTTGATAAATACGATGAAATATATTTAGGCGATTATACCGAAGTAAACGAATACAACCATGGGAAAGAAATTAAATCTTATAAACTGACTAACGAGACCTTCGGATACCCGTTAATTTGTTTTGATGACATTAAAGGCGATACTGCTGATGTGAACGCACAAATTATAATCGATATCTTTGAGAACAGAAATAAGAACGGAGCCTTCCATACGGTTGCAGCAAATGCCGCTCTTGGTTTATATACTGCAGGTTATTCCGATTGCCTGGAAGATTGTAAAAAAACTGCAGAAAGTACCATATTAAATGGTGCCGCCCTGGCTAAATTAAATGAGTTCAGAAAGTTCAGTACGGAGTATGAGAATTAAATGAGCATTTTAACTGAAATATTGGAATTGAAAAAAGACGAAGTTGCCGGATTAAAAAATAGATTGTCTAAAAGATCTTTCCTTGATAGTGAATTTTATAATAAGAAGCCCCTGAGTTTTTATAATCAGATAAACGATGACGGTGGAATTGCTGTGATCGCTGAAATAAAGAAAGCAAGCCCTTCAAAAGGATTAATCCGGGAAGATTTCAACCATCTTGAAATTGCAAAGACTTATTTTTCTCATTCTGTTAATGCAGTCTCAGTTTTAACTGATCAGCATTTCTTCAAGGGCGAAATGAGTTTCCTATATGAGATCGCCGGTATTAAACAAGCACCTTTATTAAGGAAGGATTTCATTATTGACGAAATACAAATATATGAGGCTAAGTCTAACGGCGCTGATTTAATCCTTCTAATCTGCGAAGCGCTTACTAAAAATCAGATTAAGGAATATACAAACCTTGCTGTAGAAATCGGCATGGAAGTACTTCTTGAATTACATAACGAAAATCAGCTTGAAAAGATTGATTTTGAAATAAACAAGATCATTGGTGTAAATAATAGAAACCTAGAAGATTTTTCAGTTGATCTCTCGACGACTCAAAAAATATCCCGTTACATACCTGCCGATGTTGTCCTTGTTTCAGAAAGCGGGATAAATAGAAAAGAAGACATCGACTTTTTAAGAAACGTTCATGCAGATGCCATTCTTGTCGGCGAATATTTGATGCGCTCTGATAATATTGATACAAGCCTGGATGAGCTTATGAAGTGGTGTGCGGATGAAAGTTAAAGTATGCGGAATAACTAACATTGAAGATGCATTAATGTGCGAAGCCAGCGGTGCGGATGCGCTCGGGTTTATATTCTATGCGAATAGCAAAAGGTATATTACTCCGGAAGATGCTCAAGATATTATTAAATCGCTCTCACCATTTACTATGAAGGTCGGTGTGTTTGTAAATGATCCAATAGATAACATAAACCGGATTGCCGCTGAAATTAAACTCAATGCAGTTCAATTAACTGGCGAGCAAGCTCCTAATGATTTAAGTAAGATATTTGTGCCGGTTATTAAAACCTTTCGTATAAATTCGGATTTTGATTTCTCTATTATTGGGAAATATAATAACTCTGCATACTTGTTAGACGCTTTTTCATCGGAGGAATTTGGCGGGACGGGTAAAAACTTTAACTGGGATTTAATACCGGTTCAGCTAAAAAATAAAATTATACTTGCTGGCGGAATATCTGTCGATAATATCGAAACTATTTACAGAAAAATTAGACCTGCTGCGGTTGACTTATCCTCATCTGTTGAGAAAGCCCCGGGACAGAAAGATAAAGAAAAAGTCGCCTTGTTTTTTAATAAACTTAATTCGCTCCGAAAGGAGGAAACAGTTTGAATGGATTCTCTTATTCGATATAGCAAAGATAATTTACTGAATAAAAATTATAGAGATATAAAATATAAAGGAATAAATTATACGTCTTTAGAAGCAATATACTTAATGCTTATATACAATTATTCCCTTACGCTATTATACTCCTATAGTTTTATACTTTGGACTAGAGGTGCAAAATGTTAATTATAATGAAACTTGATTCTCCTAGAAAAGACATCGAGGAAGTAAAGAAAAAGTTAATAGAGAAAAATTGCGTTCCGCATGAGATACCTGGCGCATCAAAACTTGGAATTGGAATCACCGGACCGACGAACATCCTCATTGAAGAGGAATTCGCCTCAATGGATTCTGTTGAAGAAGTTATCAGGGTAACAAAGCCTTATAAGCTTGTTAGCAGAGAAATGAAATCGGATAATACAATAATCGATTTGAATGGATTAAAAGTGGGCGGAAATGAATTGACTATTATAGCAGGCCCATGTTCCGTTGAAAGCAGACAGCAAGTTTTTGATATTGCAGGCGAGCTAAAGGAAATGGGTATTAAATTATTCAGAGCAGGTGCATACAAACCGCGTTCCAGCCCATATTCTTTTCAAGGTATGAAAGAGAAAGGCGTCGAATATCTTTTAGACGTAAAAAAAGAGCTTGGCATTATGATAGTTACTGAAGCTAAGGATACAAAGTCTCTTCCACTTATTGCAGAAGCCGCAGATATTATTCAGATAGGTGCTCGAAATATGCAGAATTTTTCTCTACTTGAAGAGGTCGGGCAGCTTAAAAATACTATTTTGTTAAAGCGTGGTATGGCAGCTACGATTGAGGACCTACTGATGAGCGCAGAGTATATACTATCAAAGGGAAATTTCAATGTTATACTTTGCGAACGAGGTATAAGAACTTTTGAAACCATGACTAGGAATACCCTAGACTTAAATGCCGTTCCTATGATTAAAAAGAATTCACATCTTCCCATAATTGTCGACCCTTCACACGGCATCGGTATCTGGGATAAAGTGCCGCCGATGGCTATGGCCGCGATTGCATGTGGAGCGGACGGCTTGATGATTGAGGCGCATAATCATCCCGATAAAGCATTGTCCGACGGTTTTCAATCCTTAACTCCAAAAAACTTAAAAAAATTATTAGAAAAAATCGAACAATTGGCACCGATTGTTGATAGAAAGATGAGTAACTATGCAGCAGTTTATTGAATATAATTTCCCTGATACAAATGGACGATTCGGCAAATACGGAGGAAAGTATGTTCCCGAAACATTAATCACTCCTCTTCGTGAATTAGAAGAGACTTATAATAATCTCAAAAATGACCAGAGCTTTGTAAAGGAAATTTTCAAACTTAATAAAGAATATTCCGGCAGGCCTACCCCGCTTACCTTTGCAGATAGCTTAACAAACTATTATGGTAAGGGAAAAATTTATTTGAAGCGTGAAGATCTTTGTCATACAGGTGCGCATAAGATAAATAATGCTCTTGGGCAAATTCTCCTTGCAAAAAAATTAGGTAAGAAAAGAATAATTGCCGAAACTGGAGCAGGGCAGCACGGTGTCGCAACCGCAACTGTGTGTGCAAAGTTCGGAATGAAATGCTTTATATACATGGGCGAAGTAGATATTGCCAGGCAAAGCCTTAACGTCTTCCGTATGAAACTGCTCGGGGCAGAAGTAATCCCTGTAAAATCAGGAAGCAGAACTTTAAAAGATGCGACTAATGAGGCAATCAGAGATTGGGTTACTAATGTAAAAGATACACATTATATAATCGGTTCAGTAGTAGGCCCGCACCCGTATCCGATGATGGTAAGGGATTTTCAGTCTGTAATCGGTACTGAAACAAAACGGCAGATCTTAGAAGCTGAAGAAAAACTTCCTGATTATATTATTGCATGTGTTGGCGGCGGCAGTAATGCTATCGGCATGTTTTATCCATTTATTAATAAAAATGTAAAGCTTATAGGAGTTGAAGCAGCAGGTTACGGCCTTAATACTGAAAAGCACTGCGCTACATTAACTCTGGGCAGCCAGGGTATATTCCAGGGAATGAAAACATATCTTCTTCAGGATGAAGATGGGCAGGTTAAAGAAGTTCACTCAATCTCGGCAGGGCTTGATTATCCCGGCGTAGGCCCGGAACACAGCTTTCTAAAAGATGAGGTTAAAGCAGATTATTTTTCGGTAACTGATGATGAAGCTATAGAAGCTACTCAACTTCTTTCAAGGTATGAAGGGATTATTCCCGCACTGGAATCGGCTCATGCAATTGCATATCTCGATTACTTAATGCCAAAGACTAAGGTGAACGAAATTGTAGTCGTTAACGTTAGCGGTAGAGGAGATAAAGACCTTGACACAATAAAAAATAAACTAGGGTATTCATTAGAATGAAATCAATATCACAATATATAGAAGAAAAAAACATTAAAGGTGAAAAAGTTCTTTCGGTTTTTCTTACTGCTGGATTTCCGGATAGAGATAATTTTACAGAACTGGCATTGAAAATTCTCAGCACAGGTGCTGATATGCTTGAAATTGGATTCCCATTCAGCGACCCATTGGCTGATGGACCTATAATTCAGCATTCTTCTCAAACTGCACTGGATAACGGAATTGATCTAAAAGCTTCATTAAAATTCTTAAAAGAAATTAGACAAGAAACTGATAAGCCGCTGATATTAATGGGTTATGCAAATCCGGTTTTAAGTTATGGAATTAGCCTCTTTGCATTCGATGCATTATCATACGGTGCCAACGGAGTAATAATTCCTGATGTTCCTATTGAAGAATATGATAATTTCTTTGATAGCTCATATAAAGGCCTCGATAAGATACTTCTAGTTACGCCGACTACACCAGATAATCGCATCAAAATCATAGATGAGAAAAGCAGCGGATTTATATATTGCGTATCTGTAAGCGGGACTACAGGAACCCATCATCAGAATGATAAATCATCGAGTATAGAATTTATTAAACGTACAAGAAATTCAGTCAGAAAGAATAAAACTCTGGTTGGATTCGGGATTTCAAGCCCGGAAGATGCAAAACTCTTTGCTCCTCATTGTGATGGAATAATCGTCGGCAGCGCTGTGATTAAGTCACTTATGAATGATGATTCAAAATTTGGGAATACTCTTTCTTTAGTCAGTAAAATTAAAGAAGTATTATAATTCTTTTCCAGGTTTTAATTATCAAATATTATAGTTATTTTAGTATTTTATTGATGCATAAATGAATTTGAATCATATTAAAAATAGCGTAAAATAATGCCTTTCCAGGTAGGGTAATTTTAATTCCCCAAATGGTTACAACTCTAATTTGCTTCAGAGGGTCTAAAACACATTATTTGTATAAATGTATTGCTTTAGGGGTCAATAAAGCTTATGTTTGGAGTAGAAAAAGAATTAAATACAAGAAAAAGAATTTAAACATCCCTTCTGCAATTAAAGTTATTGTTCAGTAAGATTTGTTTTCCTTCTTAATTAACTCACATTAATTCTTTTTAACCATTTTAAAATCAATATAAGGAACAATAACAATGAACATTTTTGTAGGCAATTTGTCTCGTGATGTTACCGATGACGAATTAAAGGAGTTATTTGCTAATTACGGGCAAGTAAGGAGTGTTAAAATAATTAGGGATATGTTTAGTCAGGAATCAAAAGGATTTGGATTCGTTGAAATGCCTGGTGCTGCTGATGCTCAAAAAGCTATAAATGAGCTTAATGCAAAAGATCTTAAAGGTAAAAAAATCTCTGTTAGCGAAGCCAGACCGAAAACGAATGATAATAGACGCGGCGGTGGAAATCAACGCAGCAATTCAAGAAGCGGCGGCGGCGGCGGCGGAAGACGCTGGTAAGCTTTAATTATTAGATATATTGGTATAATGGTATAAAAGCAAAAATTAGTATTTAATTCAAATTTACATTTATACCATTATAC
>Ga0075269_10000024_pt1 | contig 29009 bp, 27 predicted proteins | sample SF_Rice_5C_0N_10_FD_69773 | JGI IMG/M metagenome (GOLD analysis project Ga0075269, IMG submission 69773) | Rice paddy soil microbial communities from Twitchell Island, California, USA - SF_Rice_5C_0N_105 | ecosystem: Environmental > Terrestrial > Soil > Paddy field/soil | place: USA: Twitchell... | reverse complement strand
TCAATTTCATCAGCCAGTGATTAACTAATGTTGATTTTCCTATTCCGCCAGATGCTATTTGACTAACTACATTGATAGCAGAATTATCCCAAACATTATTTAATTGTTCTAATCTTTGATCTCGCCCATATAAAAATGATCCTGTAGTTGGTAAATGTCCAATGAAAATCATTTCAGATTGCATCACGACATTTCTGTTACTTGATTTTAGAATTTCATCTTCCGTCCTATAATTATGAATAGATTTAACAAGGTTGCATAAACATATATGCTGTTGAGATTCTTTTTCAAAAGGTTTAGCTATGGTTATATGATCACTCCCAACAATTTTTTGTGGTTTGGGGAAATATCTTACCGCAGAAGATTTTGGTACGACAGGTTTATTCTTTAGAAATATTTTAAGAAAAAATATTACTGAACACTTCCTTGTTATTCCTAATGGCAGGTCCTCATATATTTCCTTCCCGGAAATGAAAAAGTTATCTCTACCATTTCGTAGATTTTCAGTTTGTTCGCCAATTAAATTTTGAAATTGTTCATCAAGCTCTTCTAGCCAAGGATTCTCTTTTATTAACTTCATGGCTTGTTCATTATTAAAAGCTCTCGCTATCCTTTCAAACCTTGTTGCATAATCAGAGCCCATAGAAGGACAACTAACCAAGAGAATACCAATAATAGTTCGATTGCGTAAGAACAAACCTTCATTTTCAATCAACATCTTTTTAACTATAATTCCGCCCATACTATGACAGACAAATATAAGTCTTCTTTTCTCGTGAAGATTAAAATTATAAATTTCCTCTAAAAAAAGATTACTACATTCGCGTATATCAAAATTACCTTTTAAAAAACCTGTCGGATAATCAAATGTATAAACCCCATCTTCTTGGAATTTAGTTTCTTGAAGGACTAAATTAATCCATGATAAATTCTGAGCTTTGTTCCAAGCCGTTTTACTGTTTGACCAGAATCCATGTACAAAGATTATAGCTGTATCTGAATTTATATTTCGAATACAAGTAATCATAGTATTCGCTTATTTTGTTGGTGAATGAAAGATAAATCACTAAGTAAAAATAAAATTACACACAAAATGACTAATTAATCAATATAAGTTTTATTTATATGGTTTTATTAATTTTCAACGGTATTACTATAGTAATTCTATCCAACAATTTCTTATTTGGCTTATGCTTGCCATTTTCCCAATCTCTGATAGTCGCTTGATCAACTCCTAAAAGTCTCGCAAGTTTTCGCTGGCTCAATCCATGTTCTTTCCGATAAGGTTTAGTTTTATCTTTTATTTTGGATAACCCCAATGGCATAAAGAAGAAAGATTTAATTGATAATCAACTATTCACTCCTACCTTCATATTTTTATGTGTAATTTATTTTTATTGATTTTTGAAAATCATTTTGTTGAGATGATGAATTTACCTAACTTAGTAGGACATTAAATGAATTCGGCCGACCTCTGACATACGCGGATATTAACTATTTAATTGAACGGGCTCAAATGCGAGTTCATTAAATTGGTTTTCACTTTCATTCATAAACTATATTAGGAGTGTCGCGTATGAAAAAGTTAATACTGTTCCCTCTGTTTTTCATTCTCTTCTCGTATGCTCTCACGTTTGCACAAACGGTATATATTACCAAGACCGGCTCAAAGTACCATACGGCATCATGCAGTTATTTGAGAAATAGCAAAATCCCAATCGAATTAAAAGATGCTATTACCGAGGGGTATACACCATGCAGCAGATGCAATCCTCCAGTGTTAAAATCAAAAGTAAAAAACGGTACCCAAACCGTGGTTCCGGAAACAAATAAAACCACAATCGATAGTTCTAAGAGCACTACCCAATCGACTACTGAAAAAACTATTTACACTGGACCCCGGGGTGGAAAGTATTATATCAATTCGCACGGGAAGAAAACGTACATCAAAAGGAAATAGGCAGACTAATTTTAGGAGTATAAAATGCGGCGTATAGTATTCGCGTTGATTTTTTCTCTTTTCTTGATAACAAGTTGCCACGATAATTCCACATCGAGTGAAGGCTCAAGAATCGGCGCAGTGTGCAATGACGGAACCACATCCACTGCAACAGGCTCTGGCGCTTGTTCACATCACGGCGGAGTCAATCATTGGATATATAAAAAATAGCAAAGTTTCTAGTGTGCAATGAATGTTTTGAGTTTTTGGTCAATGCCTTTTCGTTTTAATGAGGAAAGGACATAAGTGTTAAATAATTCTCTTCCCCAATTACTCTTGAAAGATATTTCGGTACTATCATCAACGATGCGAATGGTAAGTACGTCTCGATATGCGGGGTGTATTTTTGAGGACTGTTTTGGTACAAAATTGAACAAGTATTTATTATTAGAATGTTTTAGTATGATGGAAGCAAATAATGGCTTCGGTAAACTCATTATAAGTCTGGAAAACCATGCTCGCCAGATCTCTTTAAGATCAATTGAATTGATTGATGCTGGGAGCTTCACGTCAAATTGAAGTTTCAAAGTTGAAACAGAACCTTCATTGTCCACGGTCGCTGACATATGTGGTAACTTCTCGGAAGCAGCATCTATCCAGAAATACGTGTTCAATTCAATAAGGCGATTATCATGGTTACCAAACCCGACATCAAAAAATACGAATACTTGATGCTGACCTGATATTTGAGAAAATGTCTGAGAAACTTGGCTTTGTTTGAGTGCCGATTTCGGAATGACGAAAAACATTTTTCCATATTGAGCAAGTTGTAGTTTTTTATTGAGCGTATCGGCCTTATTCAGACTTGTTCCGGTTAAACATTCACCAAATATAAGTTTCCCATCCTTTTCCGCAACGAAGTCTGCAAACGTATATATTCCTTCTACGCCCACCCCACCTTTATAAACGTTGTAGTTTTGAAGCAGGAAATAATCCACTGAGTCATTCAACATTTCAGTATGAAGGGAACTCTGCGTACGGTCCTGGAGTTCGTCATAATCTACTGGTTTCATCTTGACTTTCTTGGACGGAGACGGTTTGACATATCCCCAGAATTTTTCAGGGTACAGTTGACGGGTTTTCACATCCCTCGCACGTATGAGATTGACCCCGGTCTTCCGGATTATCGCCGTAATATCCGTAAGGAGTTCTTCCTGTCTGTCAAAATAAGCTTCTATAGAATCTGAATCCGTCGTCATTGATACTTAAATCCGTCGGGTGAAATTTATTACCTTTTAAACCGGAATCAAAATTAATTTGAATAACCATCAACATCCTCTCGAACAAGAGTCTCACTAATTCTCTTCTTCAATTTCCCAATTGGCTTATGACTTCCATTTTCCCAATCTCTAATAGTCGTTTGATCGACAGATAAGAATTTCCCAAGCTTTCTTTGGCTCAATTCGTATGTCTTTCGATTGGCTATAATTTTGCCTCCAATCGTTTCTTTCGGTAATTCAAATGGTTTATATCCGAGGAATTCGATAATTTTTGACAGAAAATAAATCTTAGGTTTTGATCGGTTATTTTCCCAGTTGTAAACCGATTTTTACCTTACTTTCGTTAGTTTATTTAATTCTAATTGGGTTAGTTGTTGTTCATTTTTTTTTCTTATGATAATCACATGAGATTGAGTTTAGAGGAATTTTCGAAAATCATGAAGCTTTATAAATGATCACAAGAAAATAAACCACAACTAACGTCTAATACTCCCTGACAAAAAATAAATTCGAAAAACCAAAATGTTCTATTGCAATAAAGTTGAATTTTGGTGATCGAGAAAGTATTTTTTTCTTTCTCTTGATAAATAATTTTTTTATCTTGAAATAGAATTTACTTATGAAACGGGAAAAAGATATAAAGGTTAAATGTTATCCATATAAGGAAACCCTTTTGAAAGGTAATTTCCTTTTGAAACCGCAAAACTATTTTGAAATATTTGAAACCTGTAAGGTGGAATATCTAAAAGTGTTTTTGTTTGAGCAGCATCTGAATAGATTAAAACATGCGGCTGATTATTTCTTATTCAATTATGATGAAGAAAAGATCAGAAGTAAAATTCAGGAAATAGTAAGCAAACTTAATGACGGTTTAATTTACAGGATAAAATTTTGATTGAATAAATGCGGCGATATAAGAATAGAGGCAAGCGGCTTTCCTGCAATTCCATCAAAAGTGCGAGTAATAATTTCCGGTAAAGAAATCTATACTGCGGATAAGTTCCGGTACTTTAAAACGACTAACCGCAAGCTTTATAATTCAGAATTTGAATATTATAATTCGAAAGGATTCTTCGATGTAATTTTCTTAAATGAAAACGGGTATATCACCGAAGGAGCAATATTAAATATATTCTTAAGAAAGGGGGAAAAGTGGTTTACTCCTCATACAGATTGCGGGATCTTACCCGGGGTGTTTAGGGAGTATTTCAAACTCAATTTGCAAGATATTGATGAATGCAAACTGACGATTTCTGATCTAAGATCAGCAGATGAAGTTATTTTAACTAATTCTTTGACAGGAACTGTTAGGGTTGATGAGATCTATTTAGATAATTAAAATGAAATCTTCCGCTACAAGAAAAAAAGTATCTGTTAGACCGCAATAGTGATTTTATTTAGGATGTGGGAGTAAGGATAAAGGAAAATATCTTAACCACGATTAACATAATACATAGCCCACGAATTCCACGAGGGATGGATTCCTAGAATTCATCTGCCGGAAAACATTGAGCTAAAACATTGGAGCGTGGGGATTCATCCCTGGGGAATTGGTTATGAGACTTCTAAAAAATACGTTAAGAAATCAAATATCAAAAGCATACTTGATGATCAATGAATAAAAAATTTCTTTCAAGGCGAAATACTTTTTATATAAGAGGCACAATAGATCCTGCAATTTTAATGGTTCGCGAAGACCAGATGTACAGTGCGAAGTAACCCTTTAGTTAACCGGAATGACTGCACAATTAGCGGTTCATCAACTATAAGATCATCGTGTATATTATTTATATAGCGTGAGAGCATATTTTAAAAATATCCCTTGACATCTGAAATTTTATATTATATCTTTGCCCTAATTAAAATGAACAACGAGAATATAAATATTAACCTAAGCGGATCAAAAGCAATGTGTTGCTGCTGTATGATGTATTCATTACGGCGGAAGGACACCCTATAATCTTTAATAAATATTTTTTTATTGAACCCTTCCCGAAGCCTAATCGAGAAGGGTTTTTTATTTTGAATATGACATAAACACCCGAGTAAATCGGATTATGGTGCTACTTCCTGCCCGTCCCGATTTAATTGGGATTATGGGAAAGATGAGAGAGAAGTTTTTCAAAAACCTCTTCGAGTAATTTTTCCCGGAGAGGTTTTTTTATTGAAAAAAATTATAGGGACAATATGATAGACAACCATAACAGAAGTATTATTAAAACAATTTCATGGAGAGTTTTTGGTTCGATAGATACCATCTTGGTTTCTTTGTTTATAACAAGAAGTTACAGATTGGCTTTCTCAATCGGCTTTATTGAAGTATTCACTAAAATGCTTCTTTATTATTTACATGAAAGGTTATGGAATAAAGTCAATTTCGGAAGAATCTCTAAACAGGAATCAACTTAAGGAAGAAAAAAATAATGAATGAAATTTATGAATTGAATTTAAGATTTGAAAATAAGTCTGCCGAAGATATCTTGGAATATTTCTTGAGCAAATATAAAAATAGAATAGCCCTTGCATCGAGCCTTAGCATCGAAGATCAGGTGTTGACCAATATAATATTAAAGATTGATAGAAATGCCAAGATATTTACTTTAGATACCGGCAGACTTCCTTATGAGACTTATAAACTCATAGATGAAACAAATTCATACTACGATTATAAGCTTGACGTATTTTATCCCCAAAATTCTCCGGTAGAAAAAATGGTTAAAGAAAAAGGAATAAATCTTTTTTACAATAGTGTGGAGGAAAGAAAACTCTGCTGCTACAACAGGAAAGTAGAACCATTAAAGAGAGCGCTGAGCGGTTTAGATGCATGGATTTGCGGTCTAAGAAAAGAGCAATCTGTTACGCGTGAAAATCTTGAAATTGTAGAATTCGACGAAGGCAACCGGATGCTAAAAATAAATCCGCTTCTTAATTGGACTGAAGAGAAAGTTTTGAAATACATAAAAGAAAATAATGTTCCTTACAATAAACTATATGACAAAAATTATAAAAGCATCGGATGCGCACCTTGTACAAGACCGGTTAGAGAAGGCGAGGACTTAAGAAGCGGTCGATGGTGGTGGGAAAATCCCGATACAAAAGAATGCGGACTACATATTAAACAATTATAAATGAAAGAAACCATGGACTATCTTGATAAATTAGAAGCTCAAGGCGTTTACATTCTTCGAGAAGCATACAGGGAATTTAAAAATCTCTCAATGCTTTGGTCAATTGGAAAAGACAGTACAGTCATGCTGTGGCTTGCAAAGAAAGCCTTCTTCGGACATGTTCCGTTTCCTCTCGTGCACATTGATACGTCATATAAAATTCCTGCGATGATCGAATACAGAAATAAATTAGCGCTTGAATGGAATTTAAATTTAATAGTAGGCCAAAATAAAAAAGCTTTACAGAATAAACTTACATTTCCCGATGGCAATGCAGATAGACTCACCTGCTGTAAATATCTTAAGTCGGAAGCATTAAGAAATACTCTTTCCGGCGAGTGGCCAAGATATAAGTTAGATCATAGCACCGGTGAATTTATTGAAGACAGTGATAGAACTTCTTACACCGGAGTTATTGTAGGAGTAAGAGCCGACGAAGAAGGAAGCAGATCGAAAGAAAGATATTTTTCTCCAAGAGATAAAAACAATGATTGGGACATCGGCGATCAGCCGCCGGAATTGTGGAATCAATTTAAAACTGATTTCGCACCGGGAACTCATGTTAGAATTCATCCTCTTTTGGATTGGACGGAATTAAACATCTGGGAATATCTTGACAGAGAAAATATTCCAATAATTCCTATCTACTTTGATAACGGAACGGAGACCAGATATAGATCGTTAGGATGCTATCCATGTACAAAGCCTGTCGCATCCAACGCAAAAAATGTAAAAGAAATTATTCATGAACTAAGAAGCGGAAAGTTTGTTAATGTTGCCGAAAGATCAGGAAGAGAGCAGGATAAAGAAGGCGGTGGCACACTGGAAGAATTAAGACGCGAAGGTTACATGTAGATTTTAATTGAAAGGATTTTAATGAAAGAAAGAATGAACATAGTAATTGTGGGGCATGTTGATCATGGCAAAAGTACTTTAGTCGGTAGATTGCTTGTAGATACGAACTCTCTTCCCACAGGAAAGCTTGAGCAAGTAAAAAGAACATGCGAAATAAATTCTAAACCATTTGAATACGCTTTCTTGCTTGATGCTCTAATCGACGAGCAAGCTCAGGGAATAACAATTGATACGGCGAGAATATTTTTCAAAACACAAAAGCGAGAATATATAGTTATCGATGCGCCGGGTCATATTGAATTTTTAAAGAACATGATCAGCGGTGCAGCAAGAGCGGAAGCCGCTATTCTTTTGATCGACGCCGACGAAGGAATCGCAGATAATTCCAAGCGGCATGCTTATATGCTGTCGATGCTTGGTATAAAACAAGTCGTAGTTGCTGTTAATAAGATGGATCTCGTTGATTATGATGAAGGAGTTTTTTCTAATATAAAAAATGAATACTTATTATTCCTTGAAGAGATTGGAATAAATCCAATTGCATTTGTTCCTATTTCAGCAAGAAATGGAATTAACATTACAGAAATTTCCGAAGTCATTTCCTGGTATAATGGAAAGACAATAGTTGAATTTATAGATAGCTTCACAAAAGAGAAGGATGAAGATCATAATAACTTTAGAATGTTTGTGCAGGGTGTTTACAAATTCACTTCTAATAATGATGATAGAAGAATAATTGCTGGTACGATTATTTCGGGTTCGATAAATGCCGGCGATGAAATAGTTTTTCTTCCATCAGGAAAAAGATCGAGAGTAAAAGCAATCGAAGCGTTTAACAAGCCTGCTCAATCAAAAGCATCTAACGGTGAAGCAATTGGGATTACGCTTACAACTCAAGTTTATGTTAAGCCTTCTGAATTAATTTGCAGAGCGGATGAGCCGCCGCCGTATACAACGGATAGATTCCGTGCAAATATATTTTGGATGGGGAAAAGATCGTTCGAAAAGGGGAAAAAGTATAAATTAAAAATTGGTACCAATAAGGCAGAAGTTAGTATTGAAACAATTGAACATGTTCTTGATGCTTCGGTATTAGAAAACCTAACCGGTAGAAACGAAGTTCATAGGCATGAAGTAGCTCGATGTATTTTAAAAACTGAATACCCGATCAGCTTTGATTTAATTACCGGCGTTATAACCACAAGCCGTTTCGTTATTGTTGATGAATATGATATTGCCGGCGGCGGAATTATCACAGATGTAATTGAAAAAGAATCGGAAGCCGGTGCTGATTCCAACTATCATCCTTTTGAAGTAGAACTGAATAATCTAATTAGAAAACATTTTCCTCATTGGGAAGTGAAATCGCTTCTTGAAAAATAAAAGCGTTTACCATCAATTACATAAAAAGTAGATGAATGAATAAAACAATCAATTACGAAGTAGACCTAGGCGAACTTGATATAGCATTAGGCTCAAGAAAATTAAGCAACGAAGAACTTGCCAAACAAAAAAACAAACTGCTTGGCGGTGAGGAGTTACGAAAAGAGCTGGAAGACTTAACGAAAAATGACGTGGAAAAAAGTTTGCATATAAGTTTAAAGTCTAATGGAATTTATATTCAATTTGACCGCGAGCTTATTAAAGACAGCGTTCGTGAATGGTCATTCATGGTTCGCGATACTGTGTGGGGGGGCGGAGATATTTCTCCTGAAAATTGGCTGCATATCAGCCATCTTGCGGATCTTTATTCCAGATCGGATGAAGGTTCGCCGTCAATAAGATTGACTACGAGACAAAATTTTCAATACCACAGAGTTACTAAAGGAAATCTTATACCGCTTGTAAGAGGATTAATCGAAATTAATTCTCCAACACTAAACGGTTGCGGTGATAACGTAAGAAATCCCACTGCATGCCCGCATAAATCAAACATCTTCGATGCAAATGCGCTTGCAAGAAAAATCGGAAAATATTTTCAACTTCCTTTATCCGGTCATTATGAAATATTCGATAAAGATCGTGAAGCGACTAGAAATAATGGTTTTAAATATTCTGAATTTGGCTTACCAAGAAAATTTAAAATCGGAGTCAGCGGATATTATTTTGATGAAAAGTTTCAAAAAGAAGTTAAATGCAACTGCGGTGATATTTTAACGAATGATATTGCAATTGCGCCAATCATCGGAAATAAAAAAGTGAAAGGATACCATGTTTATATTGGCGGCAGTCTCGGACAAAAAAACGGAAAAGCTACTTTCCCTGCGCTTGCCGGACAATTCGGAATATTTTTAACTGAAGATGATTTGATGAAGGGGCTTGACGCAATTGTAAAAGTATATCAGCAAGTCGGCGACCGCAAAAACAGGCATTGGGCAAGATTAAAAAATATTTTAATTACAAAAGGTCTCGAAAGAACTTCCCATTCCTTTGAATCGGTTCTTCTAAATGAAGATATATCTAAAGAAGTGAGAGATCTCGGAATAGAATGGTACAGAGAGCAGGTTAATTCTTTGGAAATTAATTTTTTGCCGCCGGTTGATTTGGAACCCGGCAAGCTGGCAAAGCATTATGGATGGATAAAACAATACGACGGCAAATGGAGTTTCGGTATATGGATTGAGAACGGCAGAATTTCCGATACAAATCCTCAAGGCAAAATAAAATCTTTGATTGATGAAATAGTTTCAACAATCAAACCGACAATTCGAATTGCTCCAACTCAGGATATTTTATTTACCGACATTGCAGAATCATCGAAAGATGATCTAAATAAAATTCTTAGGAAATATAATTACGGTGGATATTCAAAGATAAAAATTAATTCGGAAGCGTGTGTTGGATTATATACGTGTTCTTTAGCAGTTGCCGAATCTGAAAAATATTTTCATCCGTTAATTTCGGAACTTGAAAAAAGAGGCTATGCAGATGTTGAAGGCGTTTCTATCGGTATTAGTGGCTGCGAACGGCATTGTCCGCGAAATATCCGTTACAGCATTTCGATTGAAGGAAAAGGTGATTCAGTTTATCAGTTAAAGCTTTTGCTTGGAAAAGTTGATGAAGAACATTTGGCTCAAGATATAATTGACGGGAATAAAAAATATTTAAGATCAATTCCAAAAGAATTAATCCCGGATGTCATTTCCGTTTTAATAGATAATTATCTCGCAAATAAAAAACCCGATGAAGATGAAATTTCTTTATTTCATAAAAGAGTCGGGATGAAAAATATTGTAGAATTTTTTAAGGGCAATGAAAAGACTGCTGCGCTCATGGAAAAAACTTACGACCCTTATTTAGCTTAATAGGATGAGAATGAATTTATTTAAGATAATTTCTGCTGCACTTGTGAATAGAAATAATAATCCCGGTAAAGTTCCGAAGAAATATTATTCTACCAAAACTTTGCCTGTGCTTCTTAAAGATCCCCAGATATTATTGATAGGCGGGGGAAAAGTTGCATATCAAAAAGCAAAAGTGTTGAAATTAAATAATATTGATTTTCAAATTATATCTATCAAAGTGAATGAAGAAATAAAATCTCTTGGGGTAAATTGTAAAATAAAAAAGTTTGAACAAGCTGATTTGAGAAACTTCAATATTGTCGTTGATGCAACGGGAAGCAAAGAAGTAAGCGGCGCTTTAAAAAAATTGAAGAGGCAGGAATTTTTTCTGCTCAACAGCGTGGATATTCCTGAAGATTGCGATTTTTATTTCTCTTCTCTCCTTGTTTATAAAAATTTGAAGATCGCTGTATCAAGCGATGGCGCAAGCCCGATAATTACACAGGTAGTCAGAGGTAGAATAAAAAAAATTATCCCAAACGAATTGGGAAAACTTATAGAAGAAAAATTAGTAGAGCGTGAAAACGGAATTATCGATGTTGAACGAACTAAGAAAGAAGCGCTTAGTTTATTCGGCAAAGTATTCTTAGTCGGCTGCGGACCGGGCAGCGCCGATCTTTTAACTATTAAGGCTCTAAAAATTATCCGGCAGGCAGATATAATATTACGCGATAATTTGGTACCCAATGAGATACTTAACTTTACTAAAAAAGATGCGCAGATATTTTGTGTCGGTAAAGAAAAAGGTCATCATAAATTTAGTCAGGTCGAAATCAATAAAATTATGGTTCAGTATGCTAAAGATGGTTATGTCGTTGCAAGATTAAAAGGTGGTGATCCCTATATTTTTGGAAGAGGCGCTGAAGAAGCTGAATTTTTAATAGATAATAATATTGAAGTCGAAGTTGTTCCCGGGATATCTTCATCTTTTGCTGCGCCTCTGCTTGCTGGGATTCCTCCAACGCATAGAGATTATTCATCTGGTGTATCTATTGTTACCGGGCACAATAAAAATGTAAATGAAAATTTCAATTGGCTGGATTTTTTAAAAATAAAAAATCACACAACGATTGTTTTAATGAGCATAACAAGAGCAGACGAAATATTATTAAACGGTATCGAAAAAGGTATCGACATGAACTTGCCTATTGCAATAATTTCAAATGCTTCACGAGAAAATCAAAAAATTTTAACTTCAACTTTTGAAAATATCCTGGAGATTGCAAATGAAGCAGAGAAACCTGCAATAATGGTCTTTGGTCAGACAGTCAATTTGCACAAAAAATTATATCTGAACACACTTGAAAAATTAAACTGTCCGGTTGACCTATAATAAACGCATTTTATTTATTCTGAGCTAAATCAGAATATTCTTATAACCAAGTAGATGCTCTAAGCATGTTTAAGAATTTAGCATCAATATATACAGTGTATATAGTCCTATAATTTCAATTGTAACTGCATTTGAAAAAATGTGATTTATCCCATTATTGAAAAGTTTTCAAGATTATCTTGTTCAAATCTTGCGTAATAGTCTTTCGAAAAAAATAGGTAGAGTCAGAGCCATTAAAATATTCAAACACATATTGTCTTTAACAATATTCTGTATATTTGACGCCGTAAATTTATTTAATAAATTGTTATAAAAATTTTATGAAATTATCGTATCCTTTTTATAGTAAGCTCGTTTGTAAAATTGGAAATAGGTATAGAAAAGTTATATCTAAAGTTGTGGCTGTAGCGTTATTGTCCAGTCCTTTTTTAATACCGCAAAATTTGCCTCAATATAATTTGAATGATATTGTTGTCACGGCAAGCAGAGTTCCCCTAACATTTTCCGATTTAACCAGAGATGTAATTGTTATAGGCCCGGAAGAAATTAAGAACCTTCCGGTAAACAGCGTGCAGGGACTGCTTCAATATGCTTTAGGTGTCGGTCTTGAGCAAAGGGGCATCGATGGCGTACAGTCAGACGTTACTATAAGAGGCGGAAATTCAGAAGAGACATTGATAATGATTGACGGAGTAGGTATTAATGATCCACAGACAGGTCATCATAATTTAAATTTACCTGTACCTTTGCAAGATGTGCAGAGGATAGAAATTCTTGAAGGCCCCGGCTCAAGCATATACGGCGCAAATGCATTTAGCGGTGTAATAAATAGATGCTTTGTTTTATTTTTCACATCTATAAATTCTTTTTGGGATGTAGGAATGATAAAAATCTTAACCTCTATACCCGCAATTTCAATCAACTCTTTTTGTCGTAAAGTAGCTAAAACATTGTTAAGTCTTTTTAGATTCCACCCAGGCAATTTACTAATTAATTCTTTTTTATTTAAGAAAGTTTTATGATGTGTGTAGATTCGTTCACGCTTTTTGTCATCTCGGATATTCATAATGAAACTCCTAAGATTTTGCCTTGAAGCAAATATAGTTTATTAGAACAGCAATATCTAAGTTAAAAAGTTACCACAACTAGTTTGATGGTTTTAAATAAACTAATCAGATTCTTTTTTATACCAATATGGGGAAATGGCATTGCATCTTAAGAACCCCCTACCTATTATTTTGAGCCTGTTTCATACGTCAAAGTTTACATTGTTTTCTTATCTTTCAGGATTATTCTCTGTTTCCGACAATAATATAAGTGCCCCATACTTGGAAATATTTATTTTTTAAACTTTAAGGGATAGAAGAATTTATCTAAATCTGAATCTTTTCAATCGTTTCTGAAGATTTCTTACTTGGCCTATGTTTACCGCTTTCCCAATTTCTAATTGTTGATTCATCGACAGATAATAGTTCGGCTAGTTTCTCCTGACTTAGTCCGTGAACCTTTCTATAATATAGCGTTCTTTCTGCTGTGGTTTTCGTGGATAACTCAAAAGGAATGTATCCAAGAAACTCAATGATTTTTGGTAGTAAGTAAATTTTAGGAGAGTTATGATTGTTTTCCCAATTATATATAGATTCTTTTTTAACTCCAAGAAGTTTAGCAACATCTTTTTGAAGGAGTTTTAGTTCAACTCTACGTTTCCTAATATGATCGCCTATCATATTTAAGATTTTGGGATATGCTTTAGAAATCGGTTTTTTAGCGTGCAAGGTAACTTTACAGAATGGCAACGCATGAATGAATAACCGTTTTCATCATGAGCATAAAAATAGCATGAATATTTTCTGAGCTCAATCAAATGAAATATTAAGTATGAAATTAATTTTGATTTTAAAAGTATAAACTATATCTTCAGTGTAGTTCTTAGAAATACTTTACGGTGTCCCGCGTAAAAGCGGGAAGAATAGAGAATCCGGTTAAATTCCGGAGCTGTTGCGCAACTGTAAGAAGCGTTAACTTGCAGTCTGATACCACTGCCAATATTTTTTTGACGGGAAGGTGCTGCGAGTTGCTTCAAGCCAGGAGACCTGCCGTAAGTACCCAAATAAATCAACCTTCGCAGGTGAGGAATGATTAAAGCATATCTGTTTAATTTATCTCCCTACGAAGTTATTCCCTTAATTGAAGCTATTAGGAGTAACTTCTATGTCTATTAAATGTTTATTTTATTCTTTTTTTCTTAATGTAATTATAACTGGTCTTGTATACCCTCAACAAAACATCACACAGAAAACCGATTCGACCGGTATTTATAGGCTTGCCGAAGTTGTAGTAACTGCCACCAGAACCAAAGTTCCGACAACAGAGATAGCTAGCTCTATCAGTGTTATCGATTCCGCCGATATTGCACGATCTAACGGAGCTAATTTCATCAATTTATTAGAAGAACAATATGGATTAACTGTTTCGCAAAGCGGCGGTCCGGGGCAACTTGCCCAAGTTTATTTAAGAGGCGCTGATCCAGGTCAAATTTTAGTTGAAGTCGACGGTGTAAAAATGAATATGCCGGATGATGTGAATAATTCTTATGATTTCTCTTTTATTCCTTTAGACAATGTTAAAAGAATTGAAATATTACGGGGTCCTCAAAGCACTCTTTACGGTTCGGATGCAATGTCGGGTGTTATCAATATAATAACTAAACAAGGGGAAGTTAAGCCTAATTATTATTTAAATATTGAAGGCGGATCATTAGATACTTATAAAACATTATTGGGCATGAACGGTTCGTATGGAAGTACTCAATATTCTTTAACATTAAGTAAAGACGGGTCAAAAGGAATTTCCGCTGCCGACAAAAGCTTCGGTAATACCGAACCTGACGGTTATAAGAAGTACAACATTTCATCACGACTTGGATTTAATCTCGCTGAAAATATAGATTTGAATTTCTTTGCAAGATTCAATAAGGGTCTTATTGATCTAGATCAATCAGGAGGGAAATTCGGCGATGATCCAACTTATATTTATAATCATGAACAGGGAGTTTACAGTGCCGAAGTAAATGCCGGCATATTCAAAAATAAATGGCAGCAAAGACTTGGACTTTCTTTTATGAGAAATTTAAGAAATTATAGTTTTGATTCTACATTAAATAATCATGCTTCTTCAAAGAGCTTTTATCAAGGTAATTATTTCCAATTAGATTGGCAAAACAATTTCAAATTTATTCCTCATCATTTGCTTACATTCGGCGTTGAAGCGGACAAACAAAATATGTCATCGTCTTATTTATATAATTCTTCGTCTTACGGTAATTATGTCTCAAATTTTCCAGGGAAGGAGTTAAATACAATATCTGCATACTTACAAGATCAACTAAATATTTCAGATGCATCCTTTACTACTGCCGGTATAAGATATGATAGGCAAAGTAAATTCGGCTCCGATGTTACATTCAGAATTACTCAGGCTTATCTAATAAAAAATACGGCAACAAAGCTTAAGGCTGATTACGGGACAGGATTTAAAGCCCCCTCTTTATTTGATCTTTATGACCCAAATTACGGCAACCCTGATCTTAAAAGTGAAAAGAGCACCGGCTGGGAAACCGGGATTGAACAATATATAGCGGATTACAATATGCTCATCGGGGTAAATTATTTCAAAAATGATTTTACGAATTTATTCGGATACGATAACAATTTTAAAACAATTAATATTGATAAAGTCTCAACTAACGGATTGGAATTATACTTAACAGCCAGATTGAATAATTCAATTGATATAAAAGCTAATTATACATACACTAACATAGAGAATAAAACTTCAACCGCCTCGAATGAAAATCTGTCAGCGATTATCCGCAGACCTAAAAATAAGGCAGCACTAGAATTAAATTATAATTTTTTGAATCGTGCGGATGTAAGTTTTAATTTAAATTATACGGGAAAAAGTTATGATTTAGATTTTTCTTCTTATCCAGTTAATAAAGTTGAACTTACAGATTATACTCTGATTTCAATTTCTTCATTATACAGGTTTACGAGCTTCTTACAAATGTACGGAATAATAAAAAATATTACTGATAAGAAATATGAAGAAGTCTACGGTTACGGGAGTACCGGACGCACAGGTTACCTTGGATTCAAACTAAATTTTTAATTAATAAAATATTAGGAGGAATGTATTATGGAAAAGACAAAAGTCAATCTACGTTTTGGTGTATTGCTGGGTATAGTATCATTTGCGACCATTACACGAATAGCTACGCCTCCGCTTATGGGGCATCCCGCTAATTTTTCTCCAATTGATGCTATAGCCTTATTCAGCGGCTGTTATTTCGCCGGCAGAATTTCGAAATTTGTTATACCATTGCTTTCAGTTTGGGTTGGTGACTTATTCATCGATTATATCTATATGCATAAGCTTGTTTTATTTTACGGCGGTTTTTATTGGCAATACGGCTGCTATATTGTAATGGTATTGATCGGAATAATGCTGTCAAATAGAGTGAAGCCTTTAAATCTTTTAGCCGCAAGTCTTTCTTCGTCGCTTCTCTTCTTCATAGTCTCTAATCTTGGAGTATGGTTAGGAAGGTTCATCTATCCGCATTCGGCTGCGGGATTAGCCGCATGTTATACTGCTGCAATTCCGTTTTTTAATTCGACATTGTTAAGTGATCTGCTATATTCATCTTTATTCTTCGGTGCATTTGAATTTGCCCAGAGACGAATTCCGGCACTTGTGATTAACTATCAAAATCAATTGGAAGCAAGATAATGAACGTATGTTCATTTCTTCCGGCTGCTACAAGCATGATTTATGAGCTGGGGTTTCAGGACCTTTTATCGGGTGTTACCTTCGAATGCCCCTCGGATAAGCCTAAAGTCGTTAGATCATACATGGAAAATAATCAATACTCCAGTAAAGATATTGATGAAATAGTTTCCCGGCGAAAAGCGCGGGGAGAAAGTCTGTATTATATAGATATGGAGCTTCTTGAAAATATAAAGCCGGATGTAATATTTACGCAGGAAGTGTGCGATGTTTGTCAAATCGGCAGCAGGTATGTTCAGAAAGCTATCGCTGGATTGAAAAAACAACCTAAAATTATTACGCTTGTTCCGCGAAATTTAGAAGATGTTTTTGATAATGTGCTGACAATTTCCAAGGTGCTTGGAAAAGATAGGGAAGGGGAAAAATATCTCAGTAAGCTTTATTCCCGGGTGAATAACATTTCTAATAAACTCAAAATGAACAAAGCTTCGGTGAAGAAAGTAATGTTTATGGAATGGCTCAACCCGATATATAACTGCGGGCATTGGATTCCGGATCAAATTGCAATAGCCGGCGGCATAGACGAGCTTTCCAATCGCTCCGGGTATTCAACCGTAATAAGCTGGAATAGAATTTTGCATTATGATCCTGAAATTATTGTTGCTGCACCTTGCGGATTTAATGTAGAGCGGACGACAAAAGAAATATCTGATTTGACAACACGAAAAGATTGGAACGAATTGACGGCTGTTAAAAACGAAGAAGTGTATTTGGCAGATGCTGATCTATTCACGCAGCCCAGTACGACCCTGGTTGACGGAATTGATTTGCTGGCGGGACTTTTCCATCGAGAAATATTCGAAATTCCGGAAAGGTTGAAAGCAAAATGTATGAAATGGGAAAATGAATTAATAACCAAACTTAAATAAGTTTATATAATGGCAATACAAACTAAATATTGCTGTCAATGCGGCACTTCATTTTCTTGCGGTGAGGAAGATAATAATTCAACTTGCTGGTGCGATGCCTTTCCGCATATCGGGCAGATAGACGGCATTCATAATTGTCTTTGCCCTGCCTGTTTGAAAAAACAAATGAAGGGGAAAATAGATGTGTTTGTAGCCGATTTTAAATCCGGTAAACAGGAAAATATAGCTCCGAAATACAATGACAAAAAAGGAAAATTGATCCTGGACATCGATTACTATATTGAAAACGGGAATTTGATATTTACCGAATGGTATCATTTGAAACGCACAGAATGCTGTGGAAACAGTTGCAGACATTGTCCGTATGAACATAAAAATGTATTCAATTCTCCGGTGGAAGAAAAATTAAAAAAGAAAGAATAAGATGATTTACTTCATTACCGGTGGAGCGCGATCGGGTAAAAGCAGCTATGCACAAAAGCTTGCACTTCAACTTTCAAATGAACCGCTTTATATAGCTACTTCAAGGATTTGGGATGAAGATCATGGGAAAAGAATTGCAAGGCACAAAAAAGATAGGGACAGCCGGTTTACTTTGATTGAAGAAGAAAAATATATAAGCAGATTGAATATAGAAAATAAAACTACAATTATAGACTGCATTACTTTGTGGCTTGTTAATTTCTTCAGCGATAATAAAAGCAACATTGAGAAAACCTTAGAAGAAGTAAAAATAGAGTTGAAACAAATTTTTGCGAAAGATTGCTCGTTAATAATCGTATCAAACGAAATCGGTATGGGAGTTCATGCCGCAAATGAAACCGCCAGGAAATTTACCGACTTGCATGGATGGACTAATCAGTTCATTGCCGAAAATGCAGATAAAGTTTTTTTAATGATATCCGGAATTCCTTTAGAAATAAAATGAATAAAAAAAATAAATAGTAATGCTCAAATGAATAAATCAAAAGCTATCTTTAATTGGAGTGGGGGAAAAGATTCCTCGTTCGCTCTTCACAAAATTTTAAAACCCGGCAAATATGAAGTTAGTTACCTGCTTACAACAGTAAGCAGCGAATTCGGAAGGATTATTCAGCACGGTGTAAGAGAAAAATTACTTGACATGCAAGCCGAAAGTATTGGAATCCCCCTGTACAAATTATACATGCCGACTAATCCCGATATAGATACATATAATGTGCTTATGAAAAAAACTATGATAATGTTTAAAAATCAAAATATAAATTCCGCAATATTTGGGGATATCTTCCTTGAAGACCTTCGCAAATATAGGGAAGAAAAATTATCCGAAGTGAAAATTAAGGCTGTGTTTCCTATCTGGAAGTATTCCACCGATGTGCTGATAAAAGAATTCATTGACGCCGGATTTAAGGCAGTTATAGTATGCGTAAATGAAAAGTATCTCGATAAAAGCTTCGCCGGAAGAGAAATTGACGATAGCTTTTTAAAAGACCTGCCTGAAAATGTTGACCCGTGCGGAGAGTACGGAGAGTTCCATACGTTTGTATATGATTGTCCGATATTTAAAAAGGCAATCAAATTTAATCGTGGAGAAATTATAAAAAAGGTATATACGCCTCCGTCCGGTACCCAAAAAGGAGACCCAAAATTTGAGCGTGTACCGGAAACAGTCTTTTGGTACTGCGATATAGTACCTCAATAAATTCAATTTAGTATTTTTATAAAGAAAGGTTTTATGGAATTTCAAATTCAAAAAGTTTCGGAAGACCTGAAAGATGCCGTTCAAAAGAAAATAAATGAAAAGACAAAGCCGCTTGGTTCTCTTGGAAAGTTGGAAGATATAGCTCTTAAAATTGCACTTATTCAAAAAACTCTAATACCCCAGCTAAACAATCCGGCTATTGTTGTATTTGCTGGCGATCATGGTATTTGTTCATCTGGGGTTTCTGCTTATCCTCAAGAGGTAACTCATCAGATGGTTTTCAATTTCTTAAACGGGGGAGCGGCCATAAATGTATTTTGTAGACAGAACAAAATAAACATAAAGGTGGTAGATTCAGGTGTAAACTTTGATTTCCCGCAAAACAAAGATCTAATTAATGCAAAGATAGCTTACGGCACAAAAAATTTCTTAAACGGGCAGGCGATGTCGGTTGAAGAATGTGAATCTGCAATTGAAAAAGGAGCTGAAATTGTTCAGTCAATTTTTAACAGCGGCTGTAATGTTGTCGGATTCGGAGATATGGGAATAGGAAATACATCCTCTGCTGCTGTGATTATAAGCCTTCTAAGCGGATTGCCAATTGAAGATTGTGTAGGTGCCGGTACGGGATTGGACCCTCAGGGTGTGAAGAAAAAAATAGAAATCTTAAAACAAGCAATTCAAAATCATCCCAATGTGGCTAAAGAACCTGTATCGATACTAACCACTTTTGGAGGATTTGAAATAGCGATGGTTTGCGGAGCCATTTTAAAAGCCGCCGGATTAAAAATGGTAATTATTATAGACGGTTTTATTATTACCTCAGCATTCTTAGCCGCCTTCAAAATGAATTCAAACGTTAAAGATTACTGTATCTTTTCTCATTTATCCGGAGAAAACGGGCATAAAAAGATATTGAAAGAATTGCAGGTGAAACCATTGCTTAATCTCCGAATGCGTTTAGGAGAAGGTACCGGCGTTGCGGTTTCATACCCGGTTATTCAGTCTGCCGTCAATTTCTTAAATGAAATGGCCTCTTTCGAATCGGCGGCGGTTAGTAATAAAATATGAAGAAGCATTTAAGAATATTCCTTACGGCAGTAATGTATTTTACCAGGATACCTTGCCCAAAATGGGTAGATCATTCTGAAGAATTCTTAAATAAATCTGCAATGTACTTCCCGCTTATAGGGTGGATCGTAGGAGGGCTATCAGCTTTAATACTCTGGCTCTCAGCTTTTATTTTCCCGTTATCCATTTCAATCATTTTAAGCATGATAAGTTCCGTATTAATTACAGGCGCATTCCATGAAGACGGATTTGCCGATGTTTGTGACGGTTTTGGCGGCGGATGGACTAAGCAGAAAATCCTTGAGATTATGAAAGATTCCAGGATAGGTACTTATGGTGTTATTGGCTTGATATTAATACTCAGTTTAAAATTTTCGTTTTTATATCATATGAATCCTCACATTATTTATACTGCCTTGATTGCAAGCCATAGCCTAAGCCGCCTTGCGGGTGTTTTAATTATTTTTACAGGTAAGTATGTAAGAGAAAACGAGAACAGCAAGGCTAAACCTTTAACTAAAAAGTTGACCGCTTTGCAGTTTATTATTGCCGCTTTTTTCGGAATAGTGCCCTTATTCTTTTTTCGCAATTATATTTATCTTATAATGCTAATACCGGTACTGTTAACCTACCTGTATTTGACCCGTTATTTTAAGAAATGGATCGGAGGCTATACGGGCGATTGCCTTGGTGCCGTTCAGCAAATTACTGAAGTTATTATTTATCTTTCAATAGTGGCGCTGTCATGGAAATTTATTTAATAAGGCACCCGCAAGCTGATGTAGTGCAGGGAATTTGTTATGGACAGAGTGATGTGGAAATAACTGATGAAAGTCTAAAAGCTGCACTTGAGAAGATTAACAAATTTATTCCCGACGCTTCGGAGTTAATTGTCTACTCCAGCGAGTTAAAACGATGTAAAGTAATTGCGGAAAACTTGAGACAAAAAGATGACGTGATTTTTTCTCCGGATATGAGGGAAATAAATTTTGGTAGATGGGAAATGAAGCGATGGAGTGAAATTCCTAAGAATGAACTTAATTTATGGATGAGTGACTTTGTTAATGTGAATTGCTATGATGGTGAATCTTACATAGATTTATATGAACGTGTAGTTATGTTTTGGGAAAGATTAAATAAGAAAAATCATAAAAAAGTTGTGGTAATAACTCATAGCGGAGTAATACGTGCTGTATTAGCTCATATTTTACAGATACCGCTGAGAAATTCATTTACGCTGAAAATTGATTATTGCAGTATTTCTAAAATATTAATTACGGACGAAATTAATGAAATACAATATGTAAATAGATAACCATGCGTTTTTTATAAATAAATTTAGGGGATAGCACTTTCAATAAACTTACAACAGGATTTGAGAAACTTTTTCTAATAAGACTCTACTCGGTTTATGTTTATTCCTCTCCCAATCTCTGATTGTTGTCTGATCAACTGATAAGAGTTTAGAAAGTTTTCTTTGACTTAACCCGTGTTCCTTCCGATAAGCTATAATTCTATCTCCAAAAGTTTCCTTCTGAAAATCAAATGGCACATATCCGAGAAATTCGATAATTTTTGGTAATAGATGGATTTGAGGTTTGGAGATGTTATTTTCCCACTTGTAAATGCAGTCTCTTGTAACCCGCATCTGTTTTGCAACATCTTTTTGAAAGAGGTTCAGATCAAGCCGCTTCTTTTTGAGATGATCCCCGATAGTGATTAAAGATACAGGATATGGCGAATATGACGGTTTTTGAGCCTTTAAGACGATATGGTACATTGGCAACGCAACCATGCCCCTGTGGTTATTTTACAGATCCATCTAAAGAATGCACATGCGCACCTCCGCAAATCCAAAAATACATGGCACGAATATCAGGCCCTCTATTAGATAGAATCGATATTCATATCGAAGTACCCGCAGTAAAGTACAAAGATATTTCTGCTGAATATAAAGGCGAGTCATCTACTCAAATAAGGGAGCGGGTAATTAAAGCCAGAAATATCCAATTAAAAAGATTTTCCCATCTCAATAATATTTATACTAACGGTGATATGGGATCGAAAGAAGTAAGGCAATATTGTAAGATAGATACTGCCGGATCAGAGCTTCTGAAGATGGCAATGACAAAGCTCGGGCTTTCCGCAAGAGCTTATGATAGGATATTAAAAGTCAGCCGCACTATTGCAGACCTAGAAGAATCTGAAAATATTCTGCCCCAGCATATAAGCGAAGCAATTCAATATAGGAGCTTGGACAGAGAACTGTGGAAACATTAATGTTCTTTCTTAGGAAATTTTTCTAAGCCAAGATTAATTGTTTTTCTACAAAATATGTTTTTCAACTAATATCTCTACAATAGATGCAATAATAAGGACTGGGATCTTAAAGTTCCCGTACCTTTCGGTAAAAGCCGGAGTTTCATTGGAAATATCGTAAAAATGCCTGCCGGTAGTAAGATTTATTGTTCCGTCGAATAGATTCCAATATATTGCACCGCTTAGAAAAAGAGCTGCTATCATCTTTTTCCAATCGAATTTTGAATGCAGGGATATTGTAATCCCTAAGCTTATTGCTAATCCTCTTTCGAGGAAAGCAGTCTTATGCCATAGTGAGCTTAGCTCCCACTGCTTTGCCGGATTATTAGTTAATGAACTTTCACGAATCCGCAAACCTTCGGTATAACCGGATACTACTGAATATAAAATTGCATTACCTATATAGACTTCCTGCGCAAAGCCTACCGATGTCAGAAATAAAAATATAATTATGATCTTTTTCATTTTAATTCACTCTTTGGATGTTGCCGTATTTGACTTTTATTTACAAATTCAAAAAGTGGTAAATCATATTTTCATTTCATTATGCTTTAAATTGATCCTTGCTTATCGATTTTATGCCCATATTAAAATACTTTTTCAATTTTCATGCCTAATAAATCAAATGCTTCTAACATTTAATATTCAAAGCACTTATTACAATATTAATATAAATTACAGATCCAAAATCTTTGAATCTTATTTATACAATTTTTATTTGAGTCTGTAAACCAAATACAAGTGCAAGGTTTAATGATGGAATTTATTTTCAATGATCACCGAATATCTTCAAGAAATTAAAAGATATTTATACCTTATATATTGGGAGGGATTTCAAAGTCTACCGGAAAGATTAATTCATGATCATTCCCCAAATCTCTTTGTGAAATAATTACTACGAAGTGAATGACTACATGTGGATAAGACTAATACATTTTTTAATTATATATATATTTTAGTATGCTCGAATATTATAGACAAACGAGAGTAAATAATACCTTCCCAGAACATTAGTCTGAACATTATCTATATAAGAATCCGTAACATTATGCTGAAAATTAGTGTTCTGATTAAGAAAATCATTTACTGATAATCTAATTTCACCATTATCATTATTCAGGACTTTTAATCCTAAGCTGATATTCCAAATCAATATATTGGGTTTTGAATTGCCTGAAACGTTGCTGTTGTATTGATCATTCAATTCATTTTGAAGCACTAATCCCTCCCAAAATCTCCAGTAAAATCTTAAAGCAGAATTTTGCGTATAGTAATTATTATTAATATTGCTCCCGTCATTCTGCCCGTTATTCTTTACAAAATTATAACTGCTGAATGTAGAAATAGTAAAATCAACTTTATCACTTATGTTGCTTCCCAAAACAACTCCCCCGCCGACGGTATTGGAATTGGAATAATTCAAAACATTATTTATAATGCCCGGTGTTCGGGTATAACTGGCATTTACACTCAAGTTCAAATTAGATTTAATGAAATCAACCGGGAATCCATAAACTACGAAAGAACGAAGATTGTAATATCCGTTTAGGTTAACCGGATAAGTTAGCCTGGTTCCTCTATTCAATGATATATTGTTTAATACAGTTGTATCGCTCTGGGCTATTATAGTGTTATTGCCGATATAATTTTCAATTGCGGTTGCACCCAGCATAACGAAAAATGAATTCATAAGTTGAGGATTAATCTGAATATACCGCAGCACCAGTGAATGCTTATAATCTTGACTTAAGTCCGGATTACCTATACTCAATTGCGTTGGATTAGAATTGTTTAATACATTCTGCAGTTGATCTATACTGGGAGGGTCATTATTCGTATTATAAAATAATCTTAAATTATTTGTCCGTGATATAAAATATCTTAAGAATAAAGATGGCAGCCAGGAATAATATGACCTTCCTAAATACCCTTGCTCGGGAAAAGTCTGTGAATTTGAAAGCTGAGCTATATTATATTTTATATTTGCTGCAAATGATAATGAGCTTTCCCTGAATCTGTAACCGGTTCCTATACTTTGAGTTCTATAATATTCTTTATAAACATTACTTAATGAAGTATCCGGAACAGAGGTATTATTTTGAATATCATTAGTATTCTGATTGCTGTTATTTTCAGAGTAATATAGCCTTGAATCAAATTGAAGCAGGCCATATCTGGTTAATGGTTCAGTGTAGATAATATTAGCGGAACCGGTGAAACCGTTTTTTAGTAAATTAGAGGACTGATTAAGTGTATCTGAAGTTGTAGTTTTACCGTAATAATCATCTTCCGCATAAAGTTTATTATCACCGTTATTATTTGTAAAAGTCCCGTTAAGGTTTACTGATATGGTTCTGCCTGGTGTATCAAATCTGTGCCTAAATAATAAGCTGTTTGATGAATTTATTGCTGAAAGATTTGAGTTGAATATATTGTTAGTTGAATTAAGCTTGTCAATCCCGGATGTAGTCACACCTGCAACATTGCTTGAACCGTTATTCATTTGAGCAGTAAACGTAGGATAAAATAAAATTGAGTTATCTTCGTCAATCTGATAATTAAGTCTTAAATTCAATCTATGATTTATATTTTTAGTCAAAGAATTACTATTTTCATTATAATTTTGTTCTGCCGGTAAAGTGAGAAAATAATTTCTATTATCAGTAGATACTGCATTATTATTTGTAAGATTGTAAAAGTAACTTGCTGTTAAATCTACCTTATCTCCAAATTTGTCCGAATAATTTAATCCGACTGCCTTTGTATCAGTTAAACCCGCAGTCTGGTTAACCAAGAAGTTTGAAATATTAGGCCCGCCGAAGCCGCCAGGCCCCCCGTTATTTATTACAACTCTATTGTTGTTATTTGAAAATGCCCGTCCTCCTCCCATACCTCCTCCCATCATTCTAAAATTCCTTCCGTTTCCGGACATAACTCCAAGAAGGTCTTCACTTGAAAAATTCTGCTGGTTTACATTATTTATCTGGGCTATAATCGAGATTCTCTGATCTTTATTAAAAAAATTGATATTACCTCCTCCGGCATATCTTTGATCTAAACCATATCCTCCAGAAACTTTGCCGAACGTTCCCACTCTATTATTTAATCTTGTAACTATATTTATTGTCTTATTGGTATTTCCATCATCAAACCCGGTAAATTGAGATTGATCGCTCTGTTGATCAAATACCTGAATTTTGTCAATAATCTCGGCAGGTAGATTTTTTAATACTGCATTGGGATCACTCCCAAAAAACTCTCTTCCGTCAACTAATACTTTTTGTACATTTTCACCTTGGGCTTGAACTTGACCGTTTTGTACTGTTATTCCGGGCATCTTTGTCAAAAGATCCTGAGCATCCGCATCCTTATTCGTCTTAAAAGCATTGGCATTATATTCCGCAGTATCTTGTTTTAAAATTACCGGTATTGGACGGGCATTCACATTTACTGTACCGAGCCTTATACCATGCGAAGAAAGATAGATTGTCTTTAGATCGATAGAATAATTTCTAATCTCAATGTCTTTTTTATAAGCCTTATACCCAATAAAACTTATATTGATTAAATATTTCCCTTGCTTTAATTCATCAATGTAAAACCTGCCTTGCTTATCGGTTACCATCCCGTTCAGTTTCGAATCCGAAAGATGGGTCAGAGTAACATTAGCTCCTTCAAGAATTTTCTTTGATGCAGAATCGGCAACCTGCCCTGATATTGAAAAATTCTGAGGGTATATACTAGTATATAGGATAACAATTAAAGTAAAAGATAGAATTTTTTTCATAAGCGCATTTATAAAGTTCTTTTTCTTTAGTCAAAGAAATGATTATGAAGGTTTAATAGTAAATTATAATTAACGATTTTTATTTAGATTATATCTGTTCAAGACCTCCGGTGTTTACTAACTATTTAATTACTTAAGTTACGCAAATGATAGTTTTTGTTATATTGAACGAAGTGAAATAGCTTAAAATTATTCAAATCAGAATGACAGTTTTGCATTACTTCAGTTAATTATTTAAGTAGTATAATAGTATTGATGCAAGAACATTGATTTTAGAGAAATCTTTAAGATAGTCTTCTGAGGATTAAAAGGTCTCTGAGCAATATCAACACCTAGACAACATATGTCCACTTCCTCTGTAAATCCCATGTAAACCCCATTTAAATGCCCTTTACATGCTATTTACACTGGATTTACGCCGAATTAACGAGTATTTGAAGTTATTCAGATATATTCATTAAGACTGCCTAAACGTATTTTAACTTTCACCTATGCCTTATTGAGGAGAGCACCAATATAGGTTAAAAACTTAATTTTCAATACTATATTTTTTAATTAAAGGGGATCGGATAAATTAAATACGAACCCCGTTCTTATATAGATATTATCATTGTTCCTTTTAAGTTTTAAGAAATCAGAGGATACCTCAATATTATATTCAATTTTCTGGTTTATTTTAAAATTGTATCCTGCAGAAAGCCCCAGGTAATAAACTAATGCAATATCTTCATTCTGATATTTTGAAAACGGTACTAGAGCTATACCAAAATATGGGATAAGGTAAAAATTATAGATTATCCTAGCCTCAGGGCCGATATTAAGATACAGCGATGTGTTATAAAGGCCAATTTCATTAAAAAGTCCGACCTGAGAGGGCATTTCCTCAAGCGGCACCATAAAATACGAAATGCTGTAACTTATATTAAAATAGTTCTTATTTGTATAATCTGGAAGTTTCATGTTGTTTTTTGAAGAATAGCCTGCTTCCAGATTGATTTTATAATAGAATGGGTTGAAATATTCAGATTCATTATCAGGATAATGACCGGCAAAATATTCTGTTGAATCATTAGAAGAGTTGGAAACAGTATCAGGTGAATTAAATTGACCAAAAGATTGCATATAGCTAATTAAGGAAAACATGACCAAAAGGAATATTTTATAAGCAGTTAATTTCCTTTTATTTATACCGGGAGGAACTTTATTGTATTCCAGTTCATTATAATTTGGTAATAAATATTTCATAGATATGAACTCCCATTCATTTATTCCATTCCGATATTATTTTCGGGTATTTTACTTTTTTCCATCCTTTATAATATAGACACTAGCTGATTAAATAAAGTTTATAACGCATTAATAAAATGAGAAACTCGAGTTAATTACTAAATGGTAACAAAGATCAAGCCAAATTCTAAAAAAGAGGGCATAATAATAAAATGACTGTAATTTATAATAAAAACTTGATATTTTTCATTTGCATTTTATTTGTAATAGAAATATATTTGTTGCTCATTTATAAAACCGGGCGGACGCCGGAGTTGGAGAGCCGGGGCGGACTGTAAATCCGTTGGCTGACGCCTTTGGGGGTTCGAATCCCTCGCCGCCCACTTTAGTGTTTGACTTTTATGATTTATGATGTAAGGGAATATCGATAATAAGATAGAAATTAATTCCCTTATTTTTTTGTGCTTTTTGAAACCTGAAGGTTTAATATTATTGGTTCTAAAAATATTGATTGTCAATTTAATAAATTGAAATACGGTATACGGGAGTAACTCAGTTTCAGCCGAAGGCTGATTCGCCTCTGGTGAAGGCTAGAGTCATCCCGATCAATCGGGATTGGCAGCGTTACTCCGTGAAAGTTCTAATAAAATATTGAAAATCAGTTCAAGAGAGCTGAGAGAAGTTGTGCGGGAGTAACTCAGTTGGCTAGAGTCACAGCCTTCCAAGCTGTTGGTCGCGGGTTCGAGTCCCGTCTCCCGCTCAAAATGAGCTTTACAGTTTACATACTGAAAAGTGTTGAGTTCGACCGGTTTTACATTGGTCAAACAGAAAATTTGAAGTCCCGGATTGAATTTCATAATAGTTCACGAGCAAAATGGACTAAAAGATTTCAGCCATGGGTTCTTATACATAGTGAGGATTACGGTACTAGAGCAGAAGCGATGAAACGAGAGTGTTATCTGAAATCTCTAAAGAATACAAAAGGCTTTTTGGAATCATTAAGATCACATAACTCTGTTTCAGCCGAAGGCTAGACTTTCGCTCAAGACTTGCTGATGTAGCTCAGTTGGTAGAGCACATCCTTGGTAAGGATGAGGTCACCGGTTCAATCCCGGTCATCAGCTCAAGAGAAGGCTGAGAGTTGGTTTTCATCTGGTTCAGCTCAGTTGATAGAGCATCCCGATGTATCGGGAAGGTCACCGGTTCAATCCCGGTCATCAGCTCAAGAGAAGGCTGAGAGTTGGTTTTCATCTGGTTCAGCTCAGTTGATAGAGCATCCCGATGTATCG
>Ga0075269_10000023_pt1 | contig 29110 bp, 23 predicted proteins | sample SF_Rice_5C_0N_10_FD_69773 | JGI IMG/M metagenome (GOLD analysis project Ga0075269, IMG submission 69773) | Rice paddy soil microbial communities from Twitchell Island, California, USA - SF_Rice_5C_0N_105 | ecosystem: Environmental > Terrestrial > Soil > Paddy field/soil | place: USA: Twitchell... | reverse complement strand
TAAAACTAAGCTAGTGAAAGAAAAAGTTGGTAAAGAAATTATTTAAACGAATAAGCGAAAAGATTAAAAGCATAACCGGCAATAAAGAAAAGAAAGCCGTAAGACCTGTCAAAAAGACAATCAATTCATCAGCCGGTACAGTTCCCAGGTTAACAGAAAGGGAGCCGGAAAAAAGAATTAGGCCTCATCAACAAAAAAGTATTGCGAAAAGAGAAAGTGTTAATGTTAAGGAGGAAAGAGGCCAAGAGGTAAAGAAAAGGAACTTTACTCAAAATACAAAACATCCCAGGCCAGCCCCTAAAACCCCGCAAAATATTGAAGCTGTGAAGCCTGAAAAGCCGAAACAAGCTGTTATTGAAAAAGAAAATTGGCAGCCTTCTCAATTCAACGTCCCCGAACAAGAAGGAAAGCTTAGGTTTCATGAACTTAACCTTCACAACGAAATAATGCATGCAGTTGCCGATTTGAATTTTCAATACTGCACTCCAATCCAGAAAGAAATATTAACTTCAGCACTTAAGGGGAAGGATGCAACCGGAAGGGCACAAACCGGCACCGGTAAAACAGCAGCGTTTTTAATTACAATACTGGAAAGAATCTTATCTAAAAGTGTTGAGGCAAAAAGAAATTCGAGAGCCCCGAAAGCACTGATCCTGGCACCTACGAGAGAACTTGTAATCCAGATTGGAAGTGATGCGAAAGCACTGTCAAAATATACTACTATAAAAACAGTGGAAGTTTTCGGAGGCATGGATTTCAACAAACAGAGAAATAAGTTAAGAAGCATGAGTCCGGATATTATAGTTGCAACTCCGGGAAGGCTTATTGATTTTATGAATAAGAAAGATATTTTCTTAAACGAAGTTGAAATCATGGTAATTGACGAAGCCGATAGAATGCTCGACATGGGATTTATCCCTGACGTAAGAAGGATTATTCAAAGCACGCCTCCGAAACATAAACGGCAGACTCTCTTTTTTAGTGCGACATTAAACTCTTTTGTTAAAAGATTAGCTGTTCAGTGGACAAACGATGCAGTCAATGTTGAGATAGAGCCAGAGCAAAAAGCCGGAGAAAGCATCGAGCAATTTATTTATATAGTTACTAATAAAGAAAAATTCCCGCTTCTTTATAATTTAATAATAAAGCAGGACCTTTCTAGAGTGATAATTTTTACTAACCGTAAAGATGAGACCAAACTTTTAAAAGATATGCTTGATAAAGTCGGCATAAATAATGAGATACTATCGGGGGATATTGAGCAAAGAAAGAGGCTAAAGACATTAAACGATTTTAAGTCCGGGAATATTAGGGTGCTTGTTGCGACGGACGTAGCAGGCCGCGGTATACATATTGAAGCCGTTAGTCATGTAATTAATTATACATTACCTGAGGATCCGGAAGATTACGTTCATAGAATCGGGCGCACAGGAAGGGCAGGAGCATCGGGCATATCGATAAGCTTTGCTTCGGAAGATGATTCATTCAATATTCCCGCAATAGAAAAATTTCTAGGGCATAAGCTTAATTGCGTCTATCCTCCAAACGAGCTTATTGAGCCTGTGAAAATCAAATCTTAAAATAAAACATTAGGCACTCAATGACTTCTAGAAATTGAGTGTCTAATCTGTACAATTATTTATTCTCCAGCAATATTTTCACCATCTCCTTATGTACAAGGCCATTAGTTGCTAATATTTGTTTTGTAAAAATATTAGTAGCTTTTCCTTCAAAATCAGTAACTAATCCTTCTGCTTCTTCGACAATTAGTTTACCAGCGCATATATCCCATGGATTTAAGGATACCTCCCAGAAACCGTCAAATACACCACGGGCTACATAACAAAAGTCTATTGCTGCTGAACCGAGTCTTCTCATACCCCTTGATGCCAATGTAAGGGCAGTAAATTTCTCAAGTGCATGATCAGGATTCTCCTCTATATTATACGGAAAGCCGGTAACAATTACCGATCTTCGTAAATTATCATTTTTACTTACAATTATTTTTAAACCGTTAGCGAATGCCCCGCTGCCCAATTCTGCGGAATAAACTATGTCCTGCATTATATCATAAACCACCCCGGCAATTGTTTCTCCGTTTTTCTGTACTCCGATTGATACTGAAAAGATGGGGAGGCCGTGAGCAAAGTTTGTTGTACCGTCAAGCGGGTCTACAACCCAGATAAATTCAGAACTGTTTTTAGTTTCGCCGCTTTCCTCAGCTATTATTCCATGTGAGGGATAATTTTTCTTAATAAAACTTGATATTAATTTCTCAGATGCCTTATCAATTTCAGTAACAAGATTCGATTCATTAGTCTTAAATTCAATACCGAAGTTTGTCCCAAAACCATTACGGATTAAGCCGCCTGCTTCTTTAGCTATTTTTATTATATCGTTTATCATGATCCTCAGTTTTTTTATGCAAATATAAATATTATTTGGCTAGGATATTTATCAAAACAACTAATCTTTCGTTTTTCTGTTGCAGTAATGTTGTTAGATAAAACAAAAGCGACCATTAAAAGCTTATTGAGCAAAGAGTATTTATAAATTAATAGCTGAAGTTATGCAAACGATAGTTTTTGTCATATTGAACGAAGTGAAATATCTCAAAATTATTCAAAATCGCAACCTTGAGACTCTTCGCTCTGCTAAGAATAACAGTTTTGCGTAATTTCAGTAAATAATTCCAATTACTTCTTTAACATAATATAAAGTTTGCGTACCATGTTTGTCCAAGATATACATTCTAATCAATAAGAAAAATGCCTGTGGTTTATAAATTGAATAATATAATAAGGTTAGTTTATTTGAAGGGGATTAGTGTTACTTAGGATTTAACAAGCGATAAAGTTTTAAAGAACTATTATGCTCTCCATAAATCAAAAAATAAAGAGTAAATGGAAACCATATTATCTTATTACTTTATCAGTAAAGGTAAAAAGTGTTTAGGAAAGCATAATACTAAATAAATATAAGAGGATTGTTTTGGAATCAGCTTAAAATATGTACAAAACCTATTATATACCAAACTTATTTACTTCTTCGCATTTAATTTGGACAGGACAGTTGCCTGCAGTTTAGCACTATTCTTTCCTTGATAGCCGGAACGATTTTTGGTATATTTCATGACCAGATTAAAGCTTGAAATACAAAGGAGTAACTATTTGCAGGAATCAAAGGATTTTGAATTGAAAGAGACAACTGAAAATTCAATTGTTGAAAATATGCCGGAAATACTTCCGGTTCTGCCGCTAAGAGATGTAGTGATTTTCCCCTATATGATCTACCCTGTGCTTGTCGGCAGAGAGCAGTCAATTAGAGCTGCTAATTATGCACTGGATAATACTAAATATATTTTTCTTTCTACGCAAAAAAGGTCTAACATTGAAGACCCGAAAATGGAAGACATATATCTGGAAGGAACTATAGCTAAAATAGTTCAGATACTGAAGCTGCCCAACGGATTAATGAAAATATTGGTAGACGGATTGCTTCAAGGCAGGATCAAAGAATTTACTGAAAATAAAAATTTCTTTGAAGCAAAAATTGAAGTAATCATACCGAGTTTGGAAAATGACCATGAAATGAACGCTCTTGCAAGGCAGATGACTCAGTTATTTAAAGATTATGTAAAGATCAGCCGTAACGTACCTAATGAAGCGATATCTGCTTTTGAGAGCATAGAAGAACCCGACAGGAAACTGTTTTATGTTGCAGCAAATATAAATCAGTTAATTGAAGTTAAGCAGGAAATTCTAAAGAAATTCACACTTAAAGAACAATTTTATGAAGTCATTAAGATATTAAACTCTGAGATAGATATACTTAAGATCGAAAAGGAGATTGATAATAAAGTTCAGGAGAATATTGCAAAAACACAGCGCAAGTTCATTATTCAAGAACAAATAAAAATTCTACAGGATGAATTAGGAGATGAAGAGGATGGGACGCCCGAGTTTGCGAAAATAAAGGATCAGATAAAGAAGGCAAAGATGCCGAAAGAGGCTGAAGAGAAGGCGCTGGAAGAACTGAACAAACTGAAGAAGACCCCGCCGATGTCTCCGGAATCAACTGTTATTAGAAATTATCTTGATTGGCTTGTCGACGCTCCCTGGTCTAAAAAGACAAAAGATAACCTGGATATTTCGCATGTTCAAAGAATATTGGACGAAGATCATTTTGGTCTCGAAAAACCGAAAGAAAGAATAGTTGAGCATATTGCTGTATTAAACCTTGTAAAGCAGATACGCGGACAAATATTATGTTTTGTGGGGCCTCCCGGAGTAGGAAAGACATCTCTAGGTAAGTCTATTGCTCGTGCACTCGGAAGAAATTTTGTAAGAATCAGTCTTGGCGGTGTACGCGATGAAGCTGAAATCCGCGGGCACAGGAGGACATATATTGGTTCGATGCCCGGAAAGATAATTCAATCTATGAAGAAAGCAGGCACAATAAATCCGGTTATGCTTTTGGATGAGATAGATAAAATGAGCATGGATTTCAGAGGCGATCCATCTTCTGCAATGCTTGAAGTATTAGATCCGGAGCAGAATCATACTTTCAATGACCATTATCTTGAAGTTGATTATGATCTTTCACAGGTGATGTTTATTACAACCGCAAATGTCAGATATAATATTCCGCTTCCTCTTCAAGATAGAATGGAGATAATTGAACTGCCGGGATATCTTGAGTATGATAAAATTGAAATAGCAAAAAGGCATATAGTTCCAAAGCAATTAGAGAACCACGGCTTAAAGAATAAAAATGTAAATATTACAGATGAAGCTATAAGGAAAATTATTACCGAATATACACGTGAAGCCGGTGTAAGAAATCTCGAGAGAGAACTAGCTTCGGTATGCAGAAAGCTTGCCAAGGATATAGTAGTCAAAGAATCTTCAAACGGCAAGGCTAACGGAAAACATCATTATATTGTAGATGAATTAAAAGTCGAAGATTACTTAAAGGTTCCCCGTTACAGGCTGCACAAACATGATAAAGAATATAGGGTAGGAAGTGTTACAGGACTAGCCTGGACTAGTGTAGGAGGAGAAATACTTAATGTAGACGTTACGACAATGAGCGGTTCGGAAAAGCTAACCCTAACCGGCCAGATGGGGAATGTAATGAAAGAATCTGCCCAGGCTGCTTTAAGCTATATTAGGTCAAATGCAAAGAAGTTTAAAATAGACCCGAACTTTTTCAAAGGCAGAGAAATACATATCCATTTGCCTGAAGGAGCGATTCCAAAAGACGGTCCTTCTGCAGGCATAACAATGTCTATGGCGCTTCTCTCTGCAGTTAGCGGCAGGCCTGCATCGAATAACATTGCAATGACCGGTGAAATTACACTGCGCGGTGATGTTTTAGCCATCGGCGGATTAAATGAAAAACTTCTTGCTGCAAAACGGAACGATATTACAACTGTCCTTATACCTAAAGATAATGAAATTGATTTGCGTGAAATACAAGAATCTGTGAAGGAAGGACTAACGATTATTCCTATCGAAAAGATTGAGGATGCTATCCCCTATATTTTCGGAAGAATTAAACCGGCGGAAAAATCAACAACAAAGAAAACCAAAAACTTAAAGAGGAAGGTAAGGTAGTGGCAGAGACTATTATTGTTGATAAATCTCTATCACTTGAGGAACAATACAGGCTGCTAAAAGAGCAGCTCAGATCTCTTCTTTCTAAAAATGATGAAATAATATCTAATCTTTCCAATTTTACTGCTGCACTAAAGCAGACATTTGAAAAGATAAGCTGGGCCGGCTTCTATCTATATAATGGGAATAAATTGTATCTTGGGCCATTCCAGGGAAAAATTGCTTGTACGAGTATTGAAATCGGTAAAGGTGTCTGCGGAACAGCCGCAGAAAAAAAAGAAACGGTTGTAGTTCCTGATGTAAATAAATTCCCAGGTCATATTTTTTGCGATGCAGATTCGAAATCTGAAATTGTGGTACCTGTCTTTAAAGAAGGGAAATTATTAGGAGTTTTAGATATTGACAGTGCAGAATTCAATTCTTTTGGCGATACAGATAAAAAATATCTCGAAGAAATAGTAGGTATTCTAACAGAAGAAATATTCTAAGGAAAGAAGAGGATGGCATTCGTAGTAACAGCGCGGAAATGGCGCCCACAAAAATTCAGTGATGTTGTCGGCCAGGAACATATTACTTCGACCCTGATTAACGCACTAAAGAGCAAAAGGATAGCACATGCATATCTATTTACCGGCCCGCGCGGTGTAGGTAAAACAACTACTGCAAGGATACTTGCCAAAGCATTAAATTGTCTTAATCCGCAGGATTCAGAGCCTTGTAATGAATGCGAGATGTGTAAATCGATCCAATCTACTCAATCGCTTGATATCATTGAAATCGATGGAGCTTCCAACAGAGGAATTGATGAAATAAGAACCCTTCGAGATTCTGTAAAATACGCACCGACAAAAGGCAAATATAAAATATATATCATTGATGAAGTGCATATGCTAACGAAGGAATCATTCAATGCATTTCTAAAAACCCTTGAAGAGCCACCTTCACATACTGTATTTATATTTGCGACTACTGATGTTCATAAAGTTCCCCTTACTATAATTTCACGTTGTCAAAGGTTTGATTTTAGAAGGATTCAGCTCGATACTATAAAATCACTCTTGCAAAAGATTGCCGCCGAAGAAAACATAAAAATTGATGATAAAACACTGACTACAATAGCAAAAAAGGCAGACGGTGCACTGCGTGATGCGGAGAGCCTTTTTGATCAAATCGGTTCTTTCTGCGGGGATGAAATTGACTTTGAAACTGTTTCCAGAATGCTGAACCTGATTGACGATGAAATTTATTTTACTATTTCAGATGCAGTACTTACAAAAAATTTTAAGTCTATTTTTGAAGTAGCCCAAAAGATATATGATAACGGATGGAACTTTGTTGATTTTGCCGACGGCCTAATTGAGCATTTTAGAAATATTATGACTGTCGTTTTAAGCAAGAATACAGTTCTCATTGAGGCTGCCGATATTTTCAAGACTCGTTATATTGAATATTCAGATAAATTTTCCGAAGGCGACATTCTCCGCCTATTGGTATACTTGAGTAAGATGCAGCAGGAATTAAAATATTCTCAGAATCAAAAGCTTAAAATGGAGATATCGCTAAGTCATTTAGTGGGACTTGAAAAAACTTCGACAATAAGTGAAATAATATCTGAGTTAAATAATAATTATTCACAGGATTCTATATCTAACGAAACTTCAACTGCTTCGGATTTTACTAAGGATAATAAAACGCTAGGTAAATTTGCCTACAAAGATACCCCAAAAGAAAAAAAAACAGCTAATGCTCCGGTAAATCCAGTACGGCAAAACTCAGGCATGGCAGAAGACATAAATTTGAATTTTGATTATGTGATTAGGAAGTGGGCAGGATTTGTTGAGTCAGTCAGTTCTGAAAAAGGATTAATATTCGGCCCTTATATTAAAAATGCAAAACTTTTGGGATTAGAAAGTAACAAGCTCAAAATATATTCTGAAGATAAGCACTTTAAAGACATATTAGAACGTCATCAGGATTATATAGCTAAAAAGACTCAGGAATATTTCGGTAAAAAAATTACTTTTCAGTTTAGCCAGGAAGCTAACCTAGTTGACAGCTCTTATAATTCAGCTGCCAATAAAAAGGAAGAAGAAAAAGCTGATAAGAATGATGATCCTTATGTAATCGCCATTTTTAATGAGCTCAGCGGGGAGGAAATGCTGTAATCTTAAAGGTTTGATTTTAATAATTGAAGTTCTTAATTATTAAGATATTGTAGTTTAAGGCACAGCGGTTATTTATATTTTAAACAATTACACCCAATTAAATTCATCCTTATTTGTTAATAATCTGATAAAATGACGGAATCTGTAGATAGGGTTTCCTTGTAAAATAAATAAATATTCCATATTTTTAATGCCTATGCCAAAAAGATTAATAGTTGCAATCGACGGACCGGCCGGTTCCGGTAAAAGTACTTCAGCAAAACTTGTCGCGCAGAAATTGGGCTATTTATATATTGATACAGGTGCGATGTACCGGGCAGTAACTTATTTGGCAATGAAAAAAAACGTTCTTCAAAATACTGATGAAGTAATAAAGATTGCTAAAGAATCTGCTATTGATCTTAAATTTATAGCCGGTGTTACTCATGTTTCTGTTGAAGGGGACGACATTACTTATAATATTCGTACTCCTGAAGTAAATGCGAATGTAAGCGAAATAAGCAAGATTAAAGACGTACGAAAAGCACTCGTCGAAAAACAGCAGGAGTATGCCAGTAAAAACGGAGGAGTTGTAATGGAAGGCAGAGATATAGGCACTGTTGTCCTTCCTAATGCCGAAGTGAAAATTTTTCTTACTGCTTCAATCGAAGAGAGAGCAAAAAGAAGAACAAAAGAATTTGAAGAAAAAGGAATTCATATTTCCTTAGGTGAAGTTGAAGATAATATCAGGCAGAGGGATATTATCGATTCGACAAGAGACATCAGCCCGCTGGTAAAGGCTGAAGATGCAGTCGAAGTTGATACTTCAAAAGTTACTATTGAACAGCAGGTAGATATAATTCTTGGGCTGATAAAGAAAGCTCAGGGAAATTAGGTTTTATAAAGCCGTCAATAATTAAATATGTTAAACTAATATTACTGCTATGATGTTTTAGACGGTTTAAGCATTTTTAGCAGAATCAAATTTATTTTTGGAGGATTGATGTCCGAAGAGACAAAAGAAACGAAAAGAGCAGTTGTTACTGCAGATGACTATGAGAAAGCAAAGAAAAATTTTAGCAATGAGGAGTATTCGCAGGAAGAATTTCTTACCTTAGCCAAGCTATATTCAGATTCATTCAAAGACGTTAAGGAAGGCGAACTTATAAAAGGAAAGATCGTACGCATCCAGGGTGACAATGTTATTCTGGACGTAGGTTTTAAATCCGAAGGTTCCATTCCAAAGATGGAATTTTATGAAGGCGAAGAGATTAAGGTCGGTCAGGTAGTTGAAGTAGTTCTTGAGAGCGTAGAAGATCAGGAAGGTAATCTGGTGCTCAGCAAACAAAGAGCTGACTTCTTAAGAATATGGTCGAAAGTTGTACAAGCTCATGAGACCGGTGAAATTATACAGGGGAAAATTCTTAAAAGAATTAAAGGCGGAATGGTTGTAGATTTAATGGGAATGGAAGCATTTCTACCCGGTTCTCAAATCGATATTAGACCTATCCGTGATTTCGATGCCTTTGTCGGCCAAACAATGGACTTTAAAGTTGTTAAAGTAAATATTCCTACAGAGAACGTAGTCGTTTCTCACAAGGTTCTTGTAGAGGAAGAAATTGCAGATCAGAGAGGCGCAATACTAAATAGCCTGGAGAAAGGACAGATCCTCGAAGGGACTGTAAAAGCAATTACCGACTTTGGTGTGTTTGTCGATTTAGGAGGCGTAGACGGCTTAATCCATATTACCGATTTGAGCTGGGGCAGAATAAATCATCCGAATGAAGTTGTTAAGCTTGATCAGACCATTAAGGTTGTAGTTACAGATTTCGACGAAGAGAAGAAGAGAATATCCCTGAGCTTAAAGAAGCTGCTTCCTCATCCATGGGAAGATATCGAGAATAAGTTTAAGATCGGCGATAAAGTTTCTGGGCGTGTTGTTTCCTTAACTGATTACGGTGCTTTCATCGAAATTGAAAAAGGAATCGAAGGATTGATCCACAATTCAGAAATGAGCTGGACCCAGCATATTAAACATCCTTCTCAGGTTGTTTCAATGGGACAGATTGTTGAAGCAGTTATACTTAGTTTGGACAAAGATGAGAAAAAGATCTCTCTAGGTATTAAGCAGCTTGAACCTGACCCATGGGAATCTTTAATGGCGAAATATCCAGTCGGTTCTCGACACACCGGTATTGCACGTAACCTTACTAACTTCGGAGTGTTTGTCGAGCTAGAGCCTGGGGTAGATGGCCTTGTACATATTTCAGATCTTTCGTGGACAAAGAAGATCAGACATCCCGGCGAAGTTGTAAAAAGAGGCGAGAAGCTGGAAGTTATCGTCCTGAATGTTGATGTCGAACAAAGAAAAATCTCTTTAGGACATAAGCAGGTAGAAGATAATCCGTGGAACCATTTTGAAAAGTATTATTCTGTCGGGACTATTACTGAAGGTAAAGTTGTCAGGATAATTGAGAAAGGATTGATTGCGGAGCTTCCTGAGCATGTTGACGGATTTGTACCTTCAACACTTCTTGCTACTTCAAAGATTAAGAATGTAGCGAATCATTTTCCGGTTGATGATGTTATCCCGTTAAAAGTAATTGAATTTGACCGTGAAAATAAGAAGATTGTTCTTAGCGCAATTGCAGTTCTAAAGGAAAAATCTGATGAAGAGATACGTGCTTATCTTGATAAGCATAAATTCGACAGAGTTTCTATACAGGAAATTCAAAATGCCGAAACGGGTTCTATAGATTCTTCAGATTTTCCGATCTTCGAAGTACCGGATGAAGGTTCTCCTGTTCCTCCGGAATCTAAAACAAATTAAATTACTAAATAATAATTTAATCAAAGAGCGGAGATTATCTCCGCTCTTAAAATTTTAAATAGTTAGAAAGTGCCCAACAAAGTTGCATTACATACACTCGGATGCAAACTGAATTTTTCAGAAACATCTGCAATAGGCAGCCAATTCCTATCGAACGGTTATGAAATAGTGCATTTCTGGAAGTCGATCGATTCGTCTGCCGAGAAAACTGATATTTATGTCTTCAACACTTGCAGTGTTACTGAGAATGCCGAAAAGGAATGCCGCCAGCTTGTTCGCCGAGTATTGAGGAAAAATCCTGATGCATTTGTTGCAGTAACAGGCTGCTATGCTCAATTGAGGCCTAATGAAATTTCTAAGATTGACGGCGTTGACGTTGTTCTGGGAAGTAAAGAAAAGTTCAAGCTATTTTCATTAATAGGCGACTTTCATAAAAATGAGCTTGCCTGTATTTACGTATCACCTGCCCAGCAGCTGAATGATTTTGGTGCTGCTCATTCTACTGACGCAGACAGCCGCACACGAGCTTATTTCAAAATTCAAGATGGTTGTGATTACAAATGTTCTTTCTGTACTATTCCGTTGGCAAGGGGAAAAAGCAAGAGCATGAATCCGGACGAATTGATTAAGGAATTTTCCTTGTTAGTTGAGAAGGGATACAAAGAAATAATTCTTACCGGTGTAAATGTAGGTGATTTCGGGAAAGCATATAATACTAATTTGTATCAAGTCATCAGAAAAATGATAAGTATCCCGGAAGATTTTCGAATAAGGATAAGCTCAATTGAGCCTAACCTGCTGACAGATGAAATAATAGATTTAACAGCTGATAACCCAAAGATGTGCCGGCATTTTCATATCCCTCTACAGAGCGGCAGCCCGGAAATATTAAAGCTAATGCAAAGGCGGTATAAACCTTCTACTTATTCAAACCTTATCTTCAAACTAAAAGATAAAATACCTGATCTGGGAATAGGTGTAGATGTTATTACTGGATTCCCGGGAGAGTCAAAAGAAAATTTTATAGAAACTTATGAGTTCCTTCGGGATCTGCCTGTCTCTTACCTTCATGTATTCACATATTCCGAGAGGCCGGATACAAAGGCCATCGATATGCCCGGTCATGTTGAAATGAACGAAAGAAGAAAGCGGACAAACATGCTTAGGAACTTAAGTGAGAAGAAGAAAAGTGCTTATTATAATGAAGCAATAGGAAAAGAACAGAGAGTTCTTTTCGAAGCAGAGAATGACAACGGAATGATGAAAGGCTTTTCTTCAAATTATATTAGGATGGCAATTCCTTTTGATATGAACCTTGTAAATAAATTCTCCGACATAATTGTAGCAGAGTTTGACGGCTGTGTTTGCAGAGGTGAAATAAAGGGGACTGAAAAATCAATTGACTTAATCGCTTGTTAACACTTAAACTTGCAATAAAAAATATGAAAAAAATTCTTTTTGCCTTAATTATTGTATCGAGCTATTTATTTCCTCAAAGTACTGGAAATCATAACTTATTAGAACTTCAAAATTCAATAAAAGGAATTAGAGCGGATAAAGATTACAACCAAAAGGTATTGGTTCAGGATGAAAGCTCAAAAAAGAATGTCGGGCTTGCTATATTATTTTCGGCAATTTTACCCGGAATGGGAGAATTATATGCTGATTCATATTCAAGCGGTAAATATTTCACTATAGCTGATGGGACACTTTGGGGAATTTATATTGGGATGAATTCCTATAGCAATATTCTAAAAAACCAGTATATTGGTTACGCTGCATCTACAGGAGGCGTTAATACTCAAAGCAAAGGCTCTGATTATTATGCAACTATTGGAGATTACCAGAATCTTGATTCTTATAATAATACTATGGCTCTCCAGGGAAATTTTAATCAAATGTGGGATAATTCATACTACTGGAATTGGAATACGGAGATTGATAGGAAGGCCTACCGTAACCTTTGGTCTTCAAGTGAACAAGCACGCAATAATTTGAGATTTGTTGTCGGGGCTTTAATTTTGAACCGTATAGTAAGCGTAATAAATGCAGTACGTCTGACCGCAGCCTACAATAAAAAACAATCTTCAGAAGTCGGATGGAATGTTTCAATTGGATTAAATAATATCCAAACACTGCCATATGGCTTACAGTTTAATTTTCAATCAGAATTGTAGATACCGGGAATTTAACATAAATTCATCATATCCCGGTATTTTTGTATACATCATATATTCCTAATCCCTTAATTTATAATAAGTTAAAATCACCTGGCTTAGTAAAAGAGATTAATTTTTTTTAATCTAATCTTAAACTTCTATTAATTATATTAATATAAATTTGGCATGTAAATTCAATGTGAGTTTACGTTAACAAAAATTTTATTAACAATAATTATTGATGAGAGGTAAAAAAATGAGATCTCGTATCTTATCCTTATTCGTTCTTGTAGCTTTCGTATTAACAGTAGGTGTTGGTGTCGGCTTTGCTCAAAATGCACCAAAAACTGAGAAGAAAGTTAAAGTTGAGAAGAAAGTAGAAAAGAAAGCTAAAACAGAGAAGAAAGCTGAAAAGAAAGTTAAGACAGAGAAGAAAGTTGAAAAGAAGGCTCCTAAGACCGAAAAGAAAGCTGAGAAGAAAGTAGTTAAAAAGGAAAAGAAAGCTCCTAAGAAAACTGCAAAGAAAGTAAAGAAGACTGAAAAGAAAACTGAAGAGAAATAATAATCTTCATTCTCATGTGTCTGTTAAAAAGGAGAGTTTTTTGACTCTCCTTTTTTATTTATATTTCTCATATGAGAATATTAATTATTGAAGACGAAAAGAAAGTAGCCTCTTTTATTAAAAAAGGCCTGGAAGAAGAATATTTTGCAGCCGATATCGCCTATGACGGCAGGGAAGGATTAAAGTTTGCAACTTCAGAAGAATATGATGTGATTATTATGGATGTTATGCTTCCATATATGGATGGATTCACCCTTGTTAAGGAAATTAGAAAACAAAATATTCTTACTCCAGTTTTAATGCTTACTGTTAAAGACAGCATTAAAGATAGAGTTGAAGGTTTAGATTCTGGTGCGGACGATTATTTAACTAAGCCGTTTGCATTTGAAGAACTTATTGCCCGCTTGAGAGCACTGCTTCGACGAAATGAAAGTTCTAAGACATCGAAATTAATTGCCGGTGATTTAGTTATTGACCTGCTTTCACATAAAATAACTAGAAATGTCCGAGATATTATTTTGACTCCAAAAGAATATGCTATTCTTGAATACCTGATGCGAAATCGCGATAAGGTTGTTTCTAGAACCAAGCTGATTGAACATGTATATGATTATCATTTCGACACTGAAACAAATATTATTGACGTATATATAAATAAACTTCGTTCTAAGATTGACGGCCCTGAGGAAAAGCCTTTAATAAATACTATACGCGGAGTAGGTTATATGCTGAAAGACGATAGTTAATATAATATTAATCAAAACTGATTTTTATGCTCGGTAATTTAAAACATTTTATATCCTCCACAAGATTCAAATCAACTCTTTGGTATTCTTCACTATTTCTTGTCTTAGAAATATTGCTTGGAATCTTTATTTACTTTTATCTCTATGGCACTATGCTTGACAACCTGGATTATGGGTTGAAGACTCAGGCGAAAGCTATTTTGAGATTAGTATCCGAAAAGCATATGGACATTGAACACTTTGTCCCTGATTCTGTTTATGCTGCGCCTGAAGATCTTGTCTGGGATGTTATTTATAATGAGGTTGCTTTTAATCTTCGTAACAGCTTCATTCAAATTAATTATAAAAACAGGAACATTTTCAGCAGCGATAACCTAAATGACGTTAATCTTGCTTTCCCGCGCAGAATTTCTGCCGTAAATTTATTCGACTTCTCTGATACAACGTTATCTACTAAACCAATACGATGTGTTAAACTTGTATCAGGTGATTATAAAATCTATGTAGCTTTTCCTATCCAGAATATTGATCAGACACTTAACAGCCTGGTGCATATTTTTATAATTTTAGCTCCGATATTTTTCTTTGTCTCAATAATCGGCGGAAGTGTTATATCCGCAAAAGCATTGTCCCGTATTGATGCAATTATTAAAAAAACAGAGGAAATTACAGCTCAAAACCTGGATGAGAAAATCAGCGGTGAAAAATATAGCGATGAATACGGCAGGCTCGTAAAAAAGATGAATGAGATGATAAGCAGAATTAAAACTTCAATTGATTATATGAATCAGTTCTCGATATCTGCCGCTCATGAATTAAAAACCCCTTTGACAATTTTACGGGGTGAAACTGAAATTGCCCTGAAATCTCCCAAAACACCTGAAGATTATATAGAAGTCCTGAAAAGCAATTATGAAGAAACCATTCGACTTACAAAAATTATCGATAATCTCTTTTTCATATCAAAGATAGATCATTCTTTAATTGATATTAAGAAAGAAAAGGTTGTAATTGATTCTTTTCTAGCCGGCATTGGAGATAATCTGAAAATTCTCGGAGTTGAAAAAAAGATAAAATTAGTAGTTGATTCACATACTCATTCAATTGTGGAAATGGATAAAGAATTAATGACACAGGCATTATCAAACCTAGTGGATAATGCAATTAAATATGGCGACGAAAATAATGTAGTATTAATAAAAGCCGTTAACTGCGATATAAATAAAATCAAAATAAGCGTGGCTAATAAAGGTGAAGGAATCCCTCAAGATGCAATTCCGAAAATATTCGATAGATTCTACCGTGTGGAGTCTTCCCGAAATAGAAAAACAGGCGGAGTTGGACTTGGCCTGTCTGTAGTAAAAGCTATTGTAGGCTGGCATGGAGCTGAAATATTTGCAAATTCGATTCCTAATTCTGAAACTGAATTTTCAATTATACTAAATAAAGAAAGTTAAAGTAAAATAATAGTCATTTGGATACTAAGCTTAACGGGTATCCATTCTTCTCCAAAAGATCCTGATTACTCATCAAAAATTTTTTTATTATCTCAATTGGAATAACCTTTGTAATTCCGTACCGTAGCAGCTGGAGCTGCTTTACGAACAATTCACCGTGATAGGGCGCTATTGGGTCATATTTCATCGTTCCATCTAGCGTAGTAGGCTCCAGTACATTTTGGTTCTCATCTGAAATCCATTCGATCAATCCAACTAACTCAAAATTCGGAACACCGTCCCTTAAGGCTAGTACTATTCCCCCGCTGTATCCACGATTAACAACTGCATCTATCAAAAATGATCCCATTTTGTCATAATTTGGACTGCTCACTATTGCTTTTGATACCATTTTATAGTTCATCGGAAAACCGAAAATATAAACAAAGTCTCCCCATTCTAATTCATCAGATTTACCAAATGGAAAATTAAAAACTGAAAAAAAACTTTTGGAATTTGGACCATAATCATTTCCGATCAAAGCAAGATCCAAATTCTTATCAGTTAAAATCTTTTTTACTTCACTGTTTCCGGGGAAACCGGCTACGTATATTGTTTCCTTTTCCTTGAAAGCTATACTCTGCACCTGATCAGTAAGTACTCCTTTAGGATTTGAGAAATATGTAATTATTGTATCTGGAAAATCAACTATATGAGCACATGTTAAAAGAGCAACTTTTCCTGCTTCGGAATAAAGCATTGTACTGGTCCCCGAGCTTGATTTATCCATAAAAACTGATTTTACATTGTGATTTAGAACTATATCCTCGGTCAGCTCACTTTGTCTTATATTACTACTATCACTAAAAATATAATCTTTATAAAATGCAATGGAATTTATTCTATAAATAGTATTTGAGATTTCTCCTAATTGTTTTGAGCAATTTTCATTAGGGAACTCACTGTCATATTTATTATTTTTAACTATAGAAGTTTTTGTTTTTTCAATCTGAGGTGAGCAGGATAGCCCTATAAATAATATTGAAACTATAATTAGTTGCCTTATGGACGAACAAACCATGACCTATCCTCCGATATATATGTGTCGCTCAGTTTTCAATTTAATAAGATTTTAGAAAACTCTCTGATAACAATAGCCTTTTTTTAGCTTTTTAACAAGATTAACAGAATCAATTTATTTTTTAATCAAACTAAACACATTATCATGGAATATCTCATGAATTACCGCACTTCAAGCTTTATATTATTAATTATATTCTACCTCACTATTTTTAACCCGGGAATATGCTTTTGTAAGCCGCACTCAGACTTTAATACTAAAACTGGTGTTGTTCTTAAAAATTTTACTTCTAGTTCTTATCTTGAAGAACAGATATTAAAATTTAATATATATGATGGTGTGAAAATTGAAATTAATGCTCCTGCAAGCAATGAATTTGATCCGGATAATAATGTTGAACTTATATTTTATGCACTGCCTAATATGAATACAATTGATGAGACAATCGGGAGGCAAAAAACAGCCGGTCTGGATTGGCATTACGATATTCAGCATATAGGGGCACAGGTTAGATTTCTAAGAAATTTAGTCCGCGATGAAAACATAGTTATTGTTTACCTGGAATCTCCCGAAGATAGCTGGCAATGGTGGAGGATTAAGCATCCCGGTGAGGATTATATTTTTAGAAAGATAGTCGATTCAGTCGCAAGCATATTCAAAGGTTTTAATACTAATATTGTATTAGACGGACATAGCGGCGGAGGTAGCTTTGTTTTTGGTTATATTAATAGTGTAAACATGATACCGAATAAAATTAATCGTATTTCATTTCTCGACAGTGACTATGATTATGCAGATAGTTTGAATCATGGAGTTAAGATTATAAGATGGCTTAAAGCAAAACCTGATCATTTCCTGTGTACAATTGCTTATGATGATAGGCATGTCATTATTAATGATAAAGATATTGGAACTATTAATGGCGGAACTTTTTATCGTAGTACAATGATGGAAAGGAGATTGTCTAAAGCATTTAATTTTGCTGATGAATCAGATTCTTTATTTATAAGATACACTGCTTTAAATGGGAGGGTTAAATTTTTTCTAAAAAGGAATTCTGATCACTTAATGTGGCACACTTTATTAGTTGAGAAAAACGGTTTTATAGAAAGTATCCTTTCTGGTACTCAGTATGAAAATGAAGATTACCAATTATGGGGCTGGCGGGCATACTCTCAATATATTCAGCCATGAAAGATAAGGTATTATTTTATATAAGTTTTGCCCTTGCCTTTCTTTCATATTCTAATTAAATATGAACTTGAATTTTGGGAAATTTATGAAGAAAACTACATCGGCATTTATCTCTGCATTTTTTATTATTATTTTATCATTTAATAATCTTTATAGCCAGAGCACTTATGAATTTCTAAGACTTGATATGAGTGCTCGTGCAAGTGCATTAGCAGGCAGCTTTGTTTCGAATGCTGATGATCCTGATGTTATCTTTTATAACCCTGCTGGTCTTCAATTCCTCGAAAAGCCGCAAGCTTCCTTCTCTTTTGTTAAGCATTTACTTGATATAAACCTCGCCAGCCTTGCGTATTCTACCAACCTGGCGAATATTGGAAGGATTGGCGCTGCTGTTAAATATATTAACTACGGTTCTTTTACACAGGCAGATGAATTCGGCAATAAAACCGGGGAATTTGGCGCAGGTGAGTTTGCCTTTATGCTAGGTTATTGTAATCTTCTAGATAATAATTTTTCTTACGGAGTTAATGCAAAATTTATTTTTTCCAAAATTGCAGACCGTTCTTCATCGGCGGCTGCTTTTGATGTAGGACTACACTATGCACTGCCATCCGATATGATGGATTTCGGCTTTGCTATCCTGAATGTCGGTTCCCAAATTTCCGCATATTATTCTACCAAAGAAGATCTTCCCCTGGATATTGTTCTGGGAGTATCAAAAAGGATGGAGCACCTGCCGGTTAGGCTTTCACTCGATTTTCATGACCTTAATGAGCAGCAAAACACTTTCTTTCAAAAATTCCAATCATTCAGCCTTGGAGCAGAGTTCTATTTAAGCAAAGTACTGAGCCTAAGATTCGGATATAATAATCAACAAAGGAATGACCTGGCCATTGCTCAGTCGGCCGGTTTAGCAGGTATAAACATCGGACTCGGAGCTCTTATTTCAGGCTATCGCTTTGATTATGGTTATTCCTCTTTAGGTTTAATTGGAAGCCTTAATCGAATTAGCGTCACAACTTCCTTTTAATAAACTTAACGTTTGTAAGGCGATTTCAGATATTCTTCTGCAAGTGTATGAGAGTTTCCGTACTCTCTTAAATCCAGCAGCTTCTTATAATAATTGATTGCATCATTACGATTACCTTGCTGATCGTCAATCATGCCAATATATAGGTATGAGTTTATTAAAAATCCGGACGCTTCTTTTTTATCTATTTGGGAAGAAATATCTGCACATATATTAAAGTATGTTTTAGCTGAATCTAGCTTATTCAAAATTTTATACTGATATCCGATATAATATGTTGCTTCTCTTTTTGAACTTAATGTATTATAACCCGGGTAATTCTTCTCTGATTTGTTAAGTACATCTGTGAAGATTAAATTCGCAGTATAGTAATCACCCATTTTAGCCGCAATTCTTCCTCTCCACCTTTCAAAAACCGGATTATCCGGGAACTCTGTCGTTAGCTTTTTACACCATTCATCCGCTTTATATGGGTCGTTTTCATAGCTGAAATACAAAGTCGTTAAAAAATACCTCGCTTCATACTTTGCAAACTTCCCTTTAGTAGCTACCTCTGTCAATTCATCTAATCCTTTGTTTTTATTACCAGGCGGGAAAAAAATCATCAAGGGTTTTATAACAGGGTAGTCATTCGGAATTACTGCAGCGTAATAATCATATATTCCGAATCCAAGTTGAACATCGACATTATTGGGATTGAGTTTAGCGGCTTTCTCAACTATGGGTAAAGCAAGCCTCCCGTCGTTTGCTGCTTTAAGCCAGCTCTCGCGGTATGCTCTTAGCCTCGCTCTAAAACCAATGGAGCCGCCTTTGAAGAAAAGAGCCTCTTCATTATCGGGGTCTTTCTTCAGTATATCATTGCACTGGTATATTACATCTTCCAGTTTCTGAAAAAAGATATCGTCATATGATTCATTGTCCGGATCAAGAAGTATCTTCCACCAGTCAATCATTGCAAGAAAAAACCTGCCCTCAGGCCTATTAGGATTATCAGCAATCAGTCCTTTAAATGTTACTTCTGCATCCTTGAACTTGATATTGTATATTTGCTTTATTCCGCTGATTACTGTCGAATCGAATGCTGCTTCTTGAGGATATAATGGAACAATTATTAAGCATATTAAAAATATTGCAAATAACTTTTTCAATTCTCTTTATAAATCATAAATAGTGTGAAAAGCTAAACTTTTGCTAATTTATCCAATAAGTAATTTGTTATCTTATCGCTCGATACTCTTATTTGCTCCATTGAATCACGCTCTCTTATTGTTACCGTCTGGTCGCTTAGTGTTTGAGTATCTACTGTAATGCAGAAAGGCGTACCTGCTTCATCCTGCCTCCTGTACCTTCGCCCTACCGCACCCTTGTCATCATAAAAAACTTTTAAATTCCTTCTTAGATCTTTTTCTATGTTTAATGCTATTTCCTGCATTCCATCCTTATTTACTAATGGGAAAACAGCTGCTTTTATCGGCGCAAGTCTAGGATGAAATCTCAACACGGACCTTATTTCACCATTAACTTCTTCTTCATAATATGCATCTATGAAAAATGCCATAAATGATCTGCTCGCACCTGCCGATGTCTCGATAATAAATGGTATAAATTTCTCCTTAGATTCTTCATCGAAATATTTCATTGATTTTCCGGAGAACTGTTCATGCCTTGTCAAATCAAAATTTGTCCGGTTATGTATTCCTTCAATTTCGCCCCACCCGAATGGAAATTCATATTCAATATCAGTTGCTTCTTTAGCGTAATGCGCAAGTTTATTATAAGGATGATCGTGATATCTTAATTTCCCTTGTGTCATCCCGAGTGAATAAAACCACTGCAGCCTTTGGCCTTTCCAGTATTCGTACCATTCTTTATCATTTCCCGGCTTGACAAAGAATTGCATCTCCATCTGCTCAAACTCGCGTGTTCTAAAAAGAAAATTCTTTGTGTTGATTTCATTTCTGAAGGCTTTGCCTATCTGCGCAATACCGAATGGAAGCTTCTGCCTGGAACTTCCCTGAACATTCAAGAAGTTAACATAAATCCCTTGGGCAGTTTCCGGCCTGAGGTAAACTACCGCACTTGAGTCTTCTAAAGGCCCTACAAAGGTTTTGAACATTAAATTAAATTGTCGTGCTGCTGTAAATGTATTTTTATTACCGCATTGAGGACAGTTTATTTCTTCAAGTAGAAGAGCGCTGAAATCTAAACTTTCCAGCAAAGCTCCAAATACATCCTCTGCCTTTTCGGAGATTGTTTTGAATTTTTCAATTAGAATTACATCGTTGGAGATTTTTTCTTGTACTGTTTCAAGAATCTTCTTCTGTTTTTTTTCATTTATTGATTCCCCGAGAACGTCAACTCTAAAGCGGGATTTACATTGCTTGCAATCAACCATCGGGTCGGTAAAGTTCTCAACATGTCCGGATGCTTCCCAAACTTTTGGATGCATTAATATGGAAGCATCGATCCCTTCTATATCATCCCGGTAAGTCATGAACTTCCACCATTCTTCTTTAATATTTTTAAGAAGCTCAACACCTAAAGGGCCGTAGTCCCAGCACCCGTTTAACCCCCCGTATATTTCGCTTGATTGGAATACGAATCCTCTTCGCTTTGCAAGGGATACAATTTTATCTACTACTTCATTCGAGTTTTTTTTCTGCTTTTCGATGACGACATTCTCCAGATTATAATTCTAAAATTAATTACAAATATAGCAAAACAGAGAGAAATCTAAGCGGCATACATCATCACTTTGAAACAAAATTATCAAGCGCTCAACTTGTTTATAATCTTCTTAGCCTCATTATTCAATAATTTCTTGATAGCCTGGTGACTTGGAGAACTTTTACCGTATTTAGTTTTAGTAGCCTCTATTAGGTTTAATGATTGGGATAGGTAATTCAATAGGAATGTATTGTTTCTTGCTTGTAATGATAATTTCTTTAAAGCAGAGATATGCTTTTTTATTGTCCCGATATCACCTCTTTCAACAGGTCCTGTTAATGCTTTTTTAACACCTTCATGCTTTATATTTTTCAATGTAGAAGTAATGATCGGCTCCATTAAATCAATAGTGTGTACATTTTTCATATTGAAAATGCTTTCTGCATCAAAAAAATTTCCTATCATGAAATTTGAGATAAATACACCTGCTAAATGATAGTATGTTTTTTCTTCCGCCGTCAGCTTGAAGGGTTTAAGTGAAATTTCTTTTGCTATATTAAATAATAATCTTTCTGTTTTATTGCTTCTGGTTTCTACTGCAGCAAAGCAGCCTTTTATAGAAATAGGCTTGCGGCTTGGAAAAGTCTGCATTATATGTAATGATGCCGTTTCGGCTTTTTTCTTTCTTAAAGTATCCAGCAATGTATTATCAAATGCGCCTGATAAATGAATAAAAACAAAATCCTTAAATGAATCCCTGCTCAGTGATAGTTTTTTAGCCACTATCTCAATTTGACTATCAGGTACGGAAATAAAAACTAAGTATGGCCCTTCTTGTATGGAGTCTATTTTATCGGAATAAATATTTATATGGAATGTATGTGCTAGTTTTCTTGCAGAGTCAATATTTTTGCTTATAACTAACGATATTTCAAATCCGCCTTTAATTAAAGCATCCGTAAGTGAGTATGCGATCTTCCCTGCACCTACAATGACAATCTTTTTTGCTTTCACAAAATTTTACTCACTGTAAACAGCCGCTGAAAGATAACCGACTACTTCAGATGTATCGCCGCTTGCGTCACTTGAGTCGCTTCTATTCAAAACCAAAGATTGTTTTTTGTTTAATAAATCAGATGTTTTCATCATAACTATTATAGGCCCCCCGCCGCAAGCCTCACATCGCTGTTCTTCAAGATCACTTATAAGGTTAGAATAATCAAATTTTGAAATTCTATCTTCAACTACTGAATCTAATAAGTGAGCTTCATGTTTAGTGTGGAAATGAGATAAATCTGAACTTGCAATAATTAGTGTACTAGCATCAACTGCTTCCGCAAGCCTGATGGCTAGTTCTTCAATATATTGGTATCCCTGATCTCCCATCACGATTGGGACTATTTCAAAATCCCCTAGTACAGATTGTAAAAACGGTATTTGAACTTCAATACCATGCTCTTCCTTATGACCTTGATTTCCGCTGAAGATTGTTTTACTGGAGGTTAACATTTTAGTGATCATTCTTTTATTCAAAGGTATAATTCCGAGCGGTGTAGAATATGCATCACCTTTATATATTGAACTGCCTGCGAAATATTCACGGTGGCTTGGTGAAATTATCACTACTGTTTTAATAGATTTTCCTTTTATTGCATTAAAAGCATAGGCGGCTGTTCTTCCTGAATAAATATATCCTGCATGAGGAGCAATAAGTCCTGCAACTTCTTTGAATTTCTGTTCCGGCTTGGATATTGCCAGAAGTGTCTCTATTTCGTCTTTTAATTTAGCCGGATCAGATGGATAGAAATAACCGGCAGCTGCAGGATTCCTAATATCGCTCATATGTCCTTTTTCTTTTTTCAATTTCAGAAAAAACTATTGCGGTAAAAGTTTTAATGTTAAGATTTCTCACTTTCCATTCGTCTGACGGTAATCCCGCCTTCTCACAAAGAGCAGATAAAAATTCAGGCAAGCCGAAATTGTTTTCAGTTGCTACCTGGGGAAGAAGCAATGAATGATAATCCTGATCATCAAGCAGCAATCCATCTATGCCTAGGCTAATCTTATTATAATCCTCAATTTCAGATAATGATGAAAGTACGGATATCTCGATATTTGTCCGCGAAAATTCCTGTTCGCTCAGAGGACGAAATCTTGGATCGTTAGAGGCGGCTTGTATTGCTGCCTCACATACTGTCTCATATAAATTCCATTTTGAAGTTATATATCCGATGCAGCCCCTAAGCTGATTTTGAATGGTAAGTGTTACAAAAGCTCCTATCCCTGTTTGATTTAGCTGTGGGTAGTAGTTGTATTCTATCACCGGCGGATTCATTTCTCCGAATAATGACTCGATTGAACCCCTTGCACCTAGAATAAGAATTCCTTTTGACTCCTCTGAAAGTTCCATAAATCCCTCATTATTTATTAAAAACTTTTTAAAGAATAAACCTCAATTTTCGACTTTTCTATGAGCAGAAAAAGCAAGCCGTCTTTTATAAAAAAAGAATCAGGCACTATTGTCTTAGTATTACTATTTAGTCTCTGCTCAAAAATAATCTTTTTATTTTGAATATCAATAGCCTGGAATCTGTTCATGAGCCTTCCAACATTCATAACTTCGTGGAAATTAAGAAGCACAATTTCATTATAAATAATACACTGTATCTTTTCTGCAATCGTATGGTTTGATTGAAGCTCGGCTCTTATCTGGTCTAGTAAATGGGATGATGAATTAAGGACTTCTAATGGTTCCGGGAAAAGGTAATTACCGAAATTATTTTCTTCTAATACCTTTTCCCTAATACTATTGACCTGATTAGCATTTCCCCCAATTTCTTCTAATAGATTCCCTGATTTATAATCAAGGGTATAATAGCTTCTGCCTTCAAAATTATTCTTATAACAATAGATTTTATCTTCCGAAATAAAATCAAAAATATAATCTTCCCTTTGCCATATTATTTTTTGAGTTTGTATGTCATAAGCTATTATACCTTTATGCTCAGGCATATCTCTGCTTGCAAATTTGTGGAAGAAGATATAATCTTTATAAATTGACTCAATGCCTATCCAATGTTTTTCTTCATGTTGAAGATCATAAAAGATTATTTTACCCGTATTGATATCTACGCAGTTATAATATGCTTCCTTCGTTTCCTCATCACGCTCCTCAACTACGAGCTTTCCTGTTTCAGTGGGAAGAAGCCTCCATATAATCCTGTCTCTTGAGTAATTATATTCTTTCTTTATTTTTTTCATCTTAATTCTTCAAACCTTGCAGTAAAGTGCCTCAACATTGGTGCTTCATATACAATCTTTAATCCTTTAAGTGTTTTACGATTTTTGTAAACTTCAAGTATTATTTCAAGTACATAATCGATATGGCTTTGAGTATAAACCCTTCTTGGCACGGCTAACCTTACAAGCTCCATTGGCGGTGGTATCAGCTTTCCTTTTTCATCATATCTCCCGAACATTACGCTTCCTATTTCAACAGACCGGATTCCGCCTTCTATATAAAGTGCTACTACAATTGATTGCCCCGGATATTTTTCCGGCGGAATATCCGGAAGAAATCTCTTTGCATCAAGATAAATTGCATGCCCGCCCGGCGGTTCAATTATAGGAACTCCAGCTGCCACTAACTTTTCTCCGAGATACTCTATGCTTCTAATTCTGTATTGCAGGTAATGCTCATCAAGTACTTCTTCTAATCCTTGTGCTACTGCTTCAAGGTCACGCCCGGCGAGTCCCCCATATGTTGGGAAGCCTTCGGTTACTATTAAAAGATTTCTGCATTGCTGGGCAATCTGCTCATCGTTTAATGCCAGGAAACCGCCTATATTTACAAGTGCGTCTTTTTTGGCACTCATTGTTGCTCCGTCAGCATACGAAAACATCTCCTGTGCTATTTCTAATATTGATTTATCAGCATAGCCGGACTCTCTTATTTTTATAAAATATGCATTCTCTGCAAACCGGCAGGCATCTAGGAAGAGAGGAATATTGTACTTTTTACAAACAGACTTTACTTCTCGGATGTTCTGCATCGAAACTGGCTGCCCGCCCCCGGAATTATTAGTTATGGTAATCATACACAATGGGATTCTTTCTTTCCCGGTTTTCTTTATAAATTCTTCTAACTTTTCAACATCCATGTTGCCTTTGAAGTCAGCACGAATTTCAGGATGCTTCCCGGTTTCATTCAATAAATCTACGGCTTCTGCTCCGGTAAATTCAACATTCGCTCTAGTTGTATCAAAATGTGTATTATTTGGAATAAATTTCCCTTTGCCGCCAACTACTGAAAAGAGGATTTTTTCTGCCGCTCTTCCTTGATGAGTGGGGATTATATATTTTAACCCGGTTATTTTCTTCACTTCTGATTCAAACCTGTAAAAACTTTTCGATCCTGCATATGATTCGTCGCCATCCATTATCCCTGCCCATTGTTTAGAACTCATCGCAGAAGTCCCGCTGTCTGTTAGTAGATCTATAAGTACATCATCTGCATGGAGCATAAATGGATTATATCCCGCTTCTTGTATTAAACGGGCCCTTTCTTCCTTAGTCGTAAACCGGATAGGCTCTACTGACTTTATTTTGAAAGGCTCAATAATTGTTTTCATGTTTTTCCTTTTTAATTACTTCCCCAAAGTTCAATAATTTTCGATTTTAATACAACTTAATGAAAATTTAATATTTTTTTATTGCATTTTATTAAAACAATAAATAATTTCTTGTGTCCTTTTCTATTTTCATAATTATCTTAGGAGGTTTTACATGGATAATTTTACAGAAACAACTTCTTCTACACAACAAACTGAAGGGCAGCAGTCCGAAGAGGAACTTGGCCATTCCGATAAAATGATTGGTTTATTTACTGAGCCTTCAAAAACATATGAAAGCATCGCAAAATTCCCAATCAGAACTATCGATTGGTTTCTACCCGTGTTCCTTACTTTTTTAGTCATTATTATTACTCAAATCGCTATCAATAGTAATAAAGGATTGCATTCTCAAATTGTCGATCAGCAAATTGCTAAGGTACAAAAAAACCTTGATAAAGCCGTCGCCGATGGTAAACTAACTCAAGATCAAGCTAATGAGCAGTTGAACACTATGCAGGATAGGATGGAAAACTTCGGGGCTTTGCAAATCGTACTTATTGTGGTCGGTGTATTTCTAGGAGGATTTATAGTATTTTTTATTATATCTGGTGTTTATTTTCTCTTTGTAAAATTTCTTCTTAAAGGCGATGGAGACTACAATTCTGTACTTGTTGCAAGTGGTATGACTTTCTATATTGGTTTAATTCAGGTTATTATAGCTACCATTTTTACTTTCGCCATAGGAAGATTTCTTCCTGATACAAGTTTAGCAAGTTTTATGGATACAGATAAACTTTCCTTTGCAGGCTTTATATTCTCCAAGCTTGATATCTTTTCGATATGGATTTATATCGTTCTAAGTATAGGTCTTGCTAAATTGTTTAAATCACAAACTACAGGAAAATATTACCTTACTGTTTTTGGAATATGGATTATCGGCGGATTAGTATTGTTCTTTATCGCTAAAACTGTCCCATTCCTCGCTGCCTTCGGCGGATAATTGTTACACTTGAAAGGTAATTAAAATATTCTTAACCTCGTTCCCAAATTCTGTTTGGGAACGTACTTCTCCCATTTTTCTCTTCCCTTACAGTTCCCCCAATCACTGAGTAACCGTCTTTTTCGCGCTTTTAGCCCGTTGTAAAAGACAGATGTATCGAACTGACCGCATAATCCTTTTTACTTACTTTATAATATGCTCTGCGGATCTACATCATATATTAATTTCACATCCCTGTACCGCGATTTCCTGTTAAACTCTGTAAATGAAGTTAGTACAGCTTGCCTCAATATTTTACCTCCGGGGTCTGTACTGCGCGGGCTCTTTATCAAAATATGAAATCTGTAATTTCCCTTTAATCGTGCTATTATTGCTGAAGCCGGAGATGAAATATTAAGCCACTTTCTGTACGCGTATAATTCTCTATGAAAATCATTTATTGCACCCATACTTTTCTCTTCATCAGGGTCCTTTGCTTCTATTAAACATATCCTTGTATATGGAGGATAACCAAGTTTCTCTCTCTCAAATATTTCTTTTTGATAGAACCCTTCATAATCATTAGCCAAAACCTTTTGAAGTGCAAAGTGTTTTTCATTCTGGGTTTGTATAATTACTTCTCCTTCAACTCTGCTGCGTCCTGCTCTACCTGATACTTGCGTAAGAAGCTGGAATGTCCTTTCATCTGCTCTGAAGTCAGGAAGCCATAACGTAGTTTCAGCTGAAATTACTCCTACTAATGTCAGCCTCGAAAAGTCTAATCCTTTCGATACCATTTGAGTCCCTACTAGTATGTCAACCTCTCCTTTGCCGAATTCGAATAGTATCTTTCCTAAAGAAGATTTTTTCGATATGGAATCTGAATCAACTCTTTTTATCCTTACACCGGGGAAATAAAACTCAAGCTCATCTTCTACTCTTTCTGTGCCTGTACCGAAATATTTAATATTTAACGACCCGCAATGTGTACATGCATTCGGAACCTTTTTCGTCAATCCGCAGTAATGACATTGTAGAATATTTTGATTTATGTGGAATACCATAGGCACTGAACAGTTATCGCAGCTTTCGATCTCTCCGCAGTCTTCGCAGTATATCTGTGTAGAAAATCCACGCCTGTTTTGAAGTATAATTATGCCTTCCTTTTTTTTCAGCCTGTCTTCTATCTTATCTAACAGAGGTTTTGAAAAAACATTCTCCATCTTCTTCTTTTTCCGCTCTATGGCAATGTTTACAAGGCTTATCTTAGGGAGTTTTGCATTATCAACCCTGACAGGTAAACTTAATAGTTTATACTTTTTTGAGCGGGCATTAAACATGCTCTCTATCGAAGGTGTCGCTGAGCCTAATATAACCGGACAATTGTAAATACTTCCTAAAATAACTGACGCATCCCGCGCATTATATTTAGGCAGCGATTCAAACTGCTTATAACTTGCGTCATGCTCTTCGTCTACTACAATTATTCCGGGATCACTAAGAGGAGCAAAAAGCGCTGACCTCGCACCGATTACTACTTTAGACTTTCCCTTTAATATTCGCCGCCATGAGTCGTATCGCTCTCCCATCGACATTCTGCTGTGGATTACTGTTACCTCCTTACCAAAATTGTTATATAACCGCGATGTCATCTGCGGTGTTAATGATATCTCAGGTACTAATATTAAAGCAGACCTTTTACACTCAAGCGCTTTTGCAATTAGCTCAATATAAACCTGAGTCTTTCCGCTTCCTGTTACTCCATGCAGCAGATAGGTTTGAAATTTCCCCCCGGTAATATCCTCGGAAACTTCATCAATAATCTTTTGCTGCTGATCTGTAAGTACAAATTTTACATGCTCTTCTTTGTAGTCTTCCGAAAATCTCCGCTCGACTTCTTTCTCATAAATTTTCACTAACCCCTTATTTTGAAGCGACTCAACCGAAGTTTGTGACGATTCGGTTTTCTTTAGCAGATCAGCTAACGCAACTGGCTTGTTTTTCTTTTCGATAAGCTCAAGAATAATTTTCACCTGTTTAGGTGAATGGCC